>Ga0302221_10000016_pt1 | contig 223928 bp, 176 predicted proteins | sample II_Palsa_E2_1_FD_193517 | JGI IMG/M metagenome (GOLD analysis project Ga0302221, IMG submission 193517) | Peat permafrost microbial communities from Stordalen Mire near Abisko, Sweden - II_Palsa_E2_1 | ecosystem: Environmental > Terrestrial > Soil > Palsa > Peat permafrost | place: Sweden... | reverse complement strand
GCATCTGCACCGACATATACCAAAGAAACATTGCCATTTTCATCCATGCCATTGTACAATCTCAATCCCTCAACTCCAGGTTGTGACAAGATTTTTGCGATGATCTCTTTTCCAATCGAAAAGCAGTCCTGATGGCCAGGATAAGCATCCTGAAAATCCTTTACCATTTTTGCAGCAAGATCTTGATCGATAAGCGCTCCAACTTCAGAGTAATTCTTCTGAAGTTCTTTAGTTTGGTTCATGATAGTAAGTTTTTTAGAGGTTGTTGACGTTAGTTTCGTACATCGAAATAACCCCTAAAAAAAAATACAGGCAAGTGCCAAGTCTTCCGGTAAATTGCATTAAATTGCCTGTAATTGAGTTCTATCGTTGATTTACAGTGTATTTCATAGAAATTGTACGAGCAAAAATTACGTAATTACTCTAGTCGATAACAGTATTTTTACTAGTACAATTCCGAATAAATACGAAGATTAAGTTCAAAATCTTTTGAGATATGCACATTTTAGGCATTAGGTGTGGATAAGCTCAAAAAAAAGCCTGGAATGGACTGGATTTAAAAACGGGACAGCAAAAACGGGGACATCAAACGATGATCATCATGGGAACGATGGCTGCAAAGGATACAATTAATGGATCTTTTAGACGTTAGGTACACAATAAAAAGATTAGGATAAGAAGCGGTACTGATTGGCTGTGAAAAGAAAGAAGAAGTTGACTGATATTGGATTTTACTGCTTGGCTTTCACGGATATTGTAATCTCTTATTGGACGGTGTTGGACATTGGATGGTTTCGAGGCTAAGATCCGGATCAATCAACTTCTGATTCAAAAATAGGTTAAGCGCAGACCCTGAACAAGAGCAGAATTGCCCGTTTTTATTTGTTCGGGAATTACTGGTTTGCTCGTAAAAACTCTAGGTTAGTTTAAGTATCAGTGAATAGGAATATGGCGGAATTAAATGGCTGGATATTGGGATGATGTTTTTTTTTAATATATGAATATTTAGAGTTTCCATTTTGTCATCAAAACTGAATATATATCCTATTTAATTCTACAAATGACCCAGCATGAATGCCGAATTAGTAATTAAAGTATCGATTGCAGATGACCATAAAATTTTTCGTGACGGCATCAAAATGGCGTTAAAGAGTAAGGAGTACCTAAAGATCCTTTGGGAAGCGGAAGATGGAAAAGACCTCGTACACAAGATGCAACTAAAGCGGCCTGATGTCTTGTTAATGGACATTCGTATGCCCGAGGTTGATGGCATTAATGCCATCGGGCTACTTAGAAAGGAATACGAGGAAGTGAAAATCATTGTGCTTACGATGTATGATGATCAGGAAATGATCTCCAAAATGATGGAGATGGGAGCAAATGCCTATCTCACTAAAACGACAGATCCAGACGAGATTTACCAGGCGATTCTAACTTGTATGAATGACGACTTTTATTTTAATGACCTGGTCAATAAAGCTGTTCTTTCAAAACTCCAAACGAAGCGTCAGGTCCGCCAGTTCTATCCTGATCCCATTAAATTTTCTGAAAAAGAAATCCGCATCCTCCGTCTGCTTGCTCAGGATAAGACTACCGAAGAAATATCAAAGGAGGTTTTCCTTAGTCCCCGTACCATTGAGACTATCCGCCAAAATATGAAAACAAAGGTCGGCGCCAAGACGATTGCCGGTTTGATCATGTATGGCATGCGGAATAAATTGATCGATTGAATTTCAAAAAGAATTTTCAATACTCTCTCAAGCAGCCTGGTGAGATTATCAAGACTTCATAATTCATTCAAAAAGGAAATCCAATTCATTTGCCTCGTGAAGACCATGGGCTGCCCCTTCCTTCTATAGAAAATGCAGATCAAATCAAGACAGATTCATAAATCCCTTAATGTAAGTATTTTGAGAGGGAAAAAGCCGTAGAGCCTTTTTCTAGCTGTGTATGGTCCAGAATTACCGGTAATGGAATATGGATATCAATATTTCGAAGGGTGAATAAGAAAAAGGAGGATAAGGTTTAATCAAGGATTTGGAATGATGCATAAGGGGTTTTGGCTCGTGCCTTCATTTGGACGGAATCCATTGCCTCCCTAGTGTACAGTTTAATATAATATCTTCAATTTCATAGGATTTGGATAAATTTACATGGTATCTCAATCCATTTGGTCAGTAGTCTAAGAAAGAAAGTTGATTGACATTGGATTTTGCATGGGTTTCATAGAATATTGGAAACTCTTTCTGGACGGTATTCTAGGACATTGGATAGTCTGAGGTTGCTAATCCTCGTCAATCAACTTCAGAAACAAAAATAGACGGGAGCGACTATGTGCGCAATAGGGGTAATGCCCGATTTTAACTTTTCGGCTTTTACGTGGCCTTTAGTAAGAAACCGGAGGGGTATCACGTAGAACTACTTGAGTTCCCTCGGAAAAAAACGAATGAAAAATTGTTTTTAGTATAATCCGAAATGGTATAATTTCGTAATTACACTATAGTAAGTATTGCAGAAATTTTCCATTTTGTGCAATAGCTTTTAAAAAGCTAAAAATTTAAACCCATATGAAAAACTCGGATTCGAATAGGGCTATTAAGGTAGTGATAGCGGATGACCATGCTTTGTTCAGGGCGGGTGTGAAGACAGCATTGTCCATAAAAAAAGATGTTGAACTGATTGCAGAGGCGGATAATGGCATGCAATTACTCAACCTTCTTAGGCATATGGAACCTGACGTGGTATTGCTTGATATTCAAATGCCCATAATGGATGGTATCGCGACCTTGCCCGAAATCCGCAAACTATATCCCAACGTTAAGGTGATCATATTATCGATGCATAACGACCATTCCATGATTTCAAAGCTTATGGAAATCGGTGCAAATTCCTATCTGACCAAGAATTCAGATTCTGAAACCATTTATAGCGCCATAAAGACCTGTTATGAGCAGGAATTTTTCTTTAATGAATTGACTAATAAGGCGTTACTTACTGGCTTGCGGAACCGCCGGTCTGACTCCTTCGGAATACCTCAAGAAGTCAGCCTGACCGATAAGGAACTTACGATACTAAAGTTGATGTGTGAAGAGAAAACTACGAAGGAAATTGCAGATATGGTGGACATCAGTCCGCGCACGGTGGAAGCCATCAGGGATAAGCTGAAAACCAAAACCGGTGCCAAATCCATGGCAGGTCTGGTGATGTACGCCCTGAAAAATGGAATTATAGAAAAACCCTGAATTTACTGTTGGATAGCTGTATTAATGTCAATGGTAAGATAATCGGTTCGGATCTTCCTGTTATCCGTGCAGATAACCGGGGTTTTCGTTATGGAGATGGAGTTTTTGAAACGATTCGAATAAAGGAAGGAAGAATTCTTCTGGCAGAGTATCATTTTGAGCGATTTTTTTCAGGCCTTCTTACACTTCAATTCAGGCTCCCCTCTTTTTTTACGTATGAAATGCTTTCCGGCCAGGTGGAAGAATTATGCAAAGTAAACAAACATGTTTCTTCGGCAAAAGTCCGTCTGATGGCTTTTCGTTCTGATGATACGTACAATGGTAAATCAAAGGAAGTTCCGGATTATATTATCCAAACATTTTCGATATTACCCCTCCAGCAGGTATTAAATGATGAAGGCTTGAGAGTACAGGTCTTTCCACATGGGAGAAAGGCTATCGATTCCTTTAGCAACCTCAAGACCAATAATTATCTTTTGGCTGTCATGGCTGCTAAATTTGCAAAGAGCCATCAAAGTGATGATTGTTTGATCCTGAACAGTAATCAAAGAATTTGCGAGAGTAGTATAGCCAACATATTCTGTATTCAAAACGGGCGGATCTATACACCTCCCTTATCGGAAGGTTGTGTAGCAGGGGTGTCTCGGCGGTTGATATTGGAAAAAATGAACGATGGTCCATATCCCATAGAAGAAAAGCAAATGGATATTGATTTTGTCAGCAAATCGGATGAAATATTTCTGACGAATGCCATTTATGGTATCCGATATGTGGAATCAATCGGCGAACGCCAATTTGCAAGCGATATAACCCGGCAGATATATCAAAGGCTTATCCACCGGCTCCTTTAAGCATCCCTTGCCGGAAATGGAGTTCTGCCGGATGGACCTGTGTATAGACCTCCATCAATTTATCGACAGCCTGTCTGCCGTCTTTTCCAAGTGTAAGTGAATAATTGTTTACATACAGGTCAATATGCTGACGCATCACTCCCTCATTCATTTCCTGCGCATGTTCCTTCACATAGGGAGATATCAAAGGATATTGTTCAAAAGCATATTCTGTGCTTTTCCGGATAAGCTTATTTATTTGTGTTCGAATTTTTTCTGGCTTACTCCTTTGCATAACAATACCACCCAGCGGTATGGGGCATTTTGTTTCTTTTTCCCAGAATTCTCCCAAATCCATCAACTTCAGGAGTCCTTTCTCCTGATAGGTGAAGCGGTTTTCATGGATGATAACTCCCGCATCCACTTTTCCAGATAGGACTGCTTCCTCGATTGCAGAAAACACCATAAATTCTTTGCTACGGATTTGAGGGAAGGCTAGTGAAAAGAGCAGATGAGCGGTGGTGTGCTCACCAGGAATAGCAATCCGGCAATCTTGAATCTGTTGGATCGGTATGGGTAATTTGGAGATTAGCAAGGGGCCAACTCCCTTTCCTAAAGCGCCACCAGCATCAAGCAGTTCATAGCTTCCGAATACAAGCGGGAACACCCCGTAACTGATTTTGGTAATATCCAATTTTTCTTCAAGCGACCACCGGTTCAGTGTTTCGACATCTTCCAATGAGGTATCAAAATCGAATCCTTCGGTATCGATTTTCTTGTTCACCAAGGCGTCAAAAATGAAGCAATCGTTTGGGCAGGGGCTAAATCCGAGAGATAGTTTCATCTACATGAGTTTGGTAATTTTGAATCAGCTCAGGAACAAGCGAAATTAGTTTATCATTCAGGTTGCCTACAGCTTCTCTAATATTCCATTTTGATTTGTCCCTTTCTCCAACCTGATTGGAAATTGACCTTATCTGAAGGAAAGGTATTTTTTCGCAAAGGCAAACAAAATGACATGCTGCCCCTTCCATACTTTCGACCACGGGCAGAAGCTTTTGGTTGTACTCTTCCATTCTTCGTTTATCTGTTGTGATCTCGTTTACGGTAATGCCTCTTACGATTTCCAGACGGGATAAAGTCAATAAATGCTTAGAAGGATTGACCAAAAAACCGTTAGTGAATGGATAACCATTTGCATCTGCCAGCTGCAGATCAAAAAGCGATTTGTATTGATTATCCTCATACACCCCAATGTCGGCAGGTGTATCTTCTCCAATGGCCATCAATTGTCCCATAAGCCCTTTTCTGAATGTTCCTGCAATGCCTGCCTGAATAATACATCCGGGCCGGCGATCACGAATCTGACGCATCAGAGAATAAGTAGTTGACAGCAAACCGATTCCAGTAATCAGCCACGATACTTTTTCTTCCCCCATACCTGCACTTGATCTTTCAAAAAAGTCTATTGCAGGCGCTATTTCGCGCTGGGTAGCGGCCGTCAAAAGAATTTTCATAGTGCAAATATCCGGAATCGATTTTAAATTGCCTGCAGTATTGGCATTCCTGCTGTATATATTAACTTTGCAAATATTTTTCAAGTCCATGCTGTATTTGACCCGATTAGAACATTTTAATGCGGCCCATAAATTGTATAACCCCCATTGGAGCAAAGAAAAAAATGAAGAAATTTTTGGTAAATGCGCCAATGAAAACTGGCACGGACATAACTACGAATTGTATGTGACTGTAAAAGGGGAAGCAGATCCCGATACGGGATTTTTGTATGACATCAAAAAACTAAGCGAGATCATCAAAATCCAAGTGATTGAAGGTCTGGATCACAAGAACTTGAACATGGACGTACCTTTTCTTAAGGACAAGATTTGTTCTACTGAAAATTTGGCGATTGGCATATGGAAGCAATTATATGGCAATTTGCCCAGTGGGGTGGAATTGCACTGCATAAAACTTTATGAAACCCCGCGGATTTATGTTGAATATTTCGGTTCTGAAGCCTAGGGTCGGTAAGCTGACAATAACTGCTAAAACTAACACCTATATTACCATTGTCTATGACTAAGAAAGTGGCAGTTTTCAGAAAGGAGCATTTTAATTCAGCCCATCGCCTATTCATTCCGGAATGGGATGATACAAGGAACGAAGAAGTTTTTGGAAAATGTAGCAATCCAAACTATCATGGTCATAATTATGAGTTAATCGTGAAGGTTACAGGTGTTCCAAACCCGCAAACTGGTTTCGTCATGGACTTAAAGACATTATCTACCCTAATTTGGGAGCGGGTGCTCAACAGGTTCGATCATAAAAACCTCAATTTGGATACAAAATATTTTCGAAATATTAATCCAACGGCCGAAAACATTGTTATTGTAATCTATGAGATGCTAAGACCTGAGATTGACTCCAAGTTCGATCTCCAGATTCGATTATATGAGACAGATAGGAATTTTGTAGAATATCCCGCAGGATAGGAGATATGATTCTGATCATACCCATACCCTGCAATTCAAAACCAGCAATTTATGGCATATAATAAAGTGGAGCAGTATGAAGACAAAATTACTTCGGGATTAATCAGTAATTATCGTGAGTGTCTCCAGCTGCTCGGAGAAGATCCTGAACGGGAAGGGTTGGTAAAAACTCCTGAGCGCATGGCCAAAGCGATTCAATTTCTGACTCAGGGCTACCACATTGATGCCAACAGCATTTTGAATTCTGCCAAGTTTAAAGAAGAGGTCAGTGAAATGATCATTGTCAAGGACATTGAATTATACAGTATTTGTGAGCACCACATGCTTCCCTTTTTTGGGAAAGCCCATATTGCATACATACCCAATGGCTGGATTACAGGTTTGAGCAAAATCGCGAGGGTTGTGGATGTTTATGCACGCAGGCTACAGGTTCAGGAGCGATTAACCACCCAAATTTTGAAAGCCATAAAAGATACATTGCATCCTCTTGGTGTTGCCGTTGTTATTGAAGCCTCTCATCTTTGTATGATGATGCGGGGTGTCCAAAAACAAAACTCTGTCACCACTACCTCAGCATTTTTCGGAGAATTTGAGAAAAGCGAAACCCGGAGCGAATTCACGAAACTGATCTCCGCAACCCTCCATTAGAAATTACGTTACATTTGGGTGCCGATGGCTGCCGGTAAACCGATAACCAAATAAACCAGAAAATGAAGCATGCGTATGTTTTTCCGGGTCAGGGTTCCCAATACCCCGGAATGGGTAAAAATCATTATGAGAACAGCGCATTTGCAAAAAAATTATTTGAACAGGCCAACGAAATACTTCACTTCCGTATTTCAGATATCATGTTTGAGGGTACTGAAGAAGACCTTAAACAAACAAAAGTGACACAACCTGCCGTATTCCTTCATTCCGTTATTGCATTTAAAAGTATTGAAAGTGCAAAACCGGAAATGGTTGCCGGCCATTCATTAGGAGAATTTTCTGCACTTGTTGCAAACGGCGTTTTAAGTTTTGAAGATGGGTTACAACTGGTTTTCATTCGCGCCCAAGCGATGCAAAAAGCATGTGACCTTAGTCCTTCCACCATGGCAGCTGTCCTGGGACTGGATGATGCCCGCGCAGAACAGGTTTGCGCCGAAGTGCAACAAGAAACCGGAGAGGTCGTTGTTCCCGCTAACTACAATTGCCCGGGCCAGGTGGTCATCAGCGGATCGTTAAAAGCCATCCAAATTGCCTGCGAACGGATGAAAGCCGCGGGTGCGAAAAAAGCGATCATATTACCGGTTGGCGGCGCTTTTCATTCTTCCCTGATGGCTCCTGCAAAAAAAGAGCTGGAAGCCGCAATCCAAAAAACCACTTTTTACAATCCAACCTGCCCAGTCTACCAGAATGTGGTTGCAAAAGCCGTTGTAAATAAAGACGAAATCAAGGAAAACCTGATTGATCAATTGACCGATGCAGTCCTTTGGACCCAGACTGTACGGGCTATGATCACGGACGGGGCTTCCAAATTCACAGAAGTCGGCCCTGGTAAGGTCCTGCAGGGTTTGATCCTGAAAACAAACAGGGAAGTTGAAACCGACGGGGTGAGTTGAATTGAGAAATCTTGAATTGATGTCAAAGAGAATAACCCTGCATAAGATTGTCACTGGCGAGGCTCAGAAAATGAATTGGATCAAAGACCAGTCCGTGCATTTGGTCGTTACCTCCCCCCCTTATCCCATGATTGAAATGTGGGATGATATTTTCTCGGGTCAAAACTCCGGGATAGAAAAAGCAGTAAAGAACAATCAGGGACAATTAGCCTTTGAATTAATCCACCAAGAGCTCGACCTCGTTTGGGCAGAGATTGAACGCGTTTTGATTCCAGGAGGGTTTGTTTGCATTAATGTGGGGGATGCGACCCGGACAATGAATAATGAGTTTTCACTCTTTCCCAACCATTCAAGAATAATTTCCTCATTCCTAAAACTGGGATTTTCCAATCTTCCCAATATCATCTGGCGCAAACAGACCAATGCACCCAATAAATTCATGGGCTCAGGCATGTTGCCGGCAGGAGCCTATGTCACGCTGGAACATGAATGGATTTTATTATTTAGAAAAGGTGGCAAAAGGCTATTCAGGACTGATGTTGAAAAACAGATCAGGAAAGAGAGTGCGTTTTTTTGGGAGGAAAGAAATATTTGGTTTTCAGATCTCTGGGACGTGAAGGGGGTCCGGCAGGAAATAAATTACCCGGGAACCAGGAAAAGAAGTGGCGCTTTTCCTTTTGAAATACCGTACAGGCTCATTAATATGTATTCAGCCAAAAGCGACGTGGTACTCGATCCATTTTTAGGAACCGGCACCACTTTGCTGGCCGCCATGGCTTCGGAAAGAAGCAGTCTGGGGATGGAAATCGACAAATCCATGATTGAAGAATTTTCAGGGCGGACAGATAAGACTGGTATCGAACAAATAAATAAATGGATCCAAAGACGTATTGTCCAGCATGAAAATTTTGTGGAGGGAAGAACAAAAAACCAAGCAAAAAATGAAATCCGGCACTTTAACAGTTTTTTGAATCTGCCTGTAATGACATCGCAGGAAACTGGAATACAGTTCTCCCTTATCGAGAAAATTGATCAGGCTTCGGATCACTACTTTCTCAGTTCCTATATTTCACCTCAAAGAGACCCAGCTGAGCGCATCCCTGAACAAAAAACCGTCATATTAAAGGATTTGTAAACAAGCCATCGCTAATGTGTCGCTATGGTTTGGGTGGTTGGTTTGCCAGGGTTACGCAGATGATAGGTGCAATTCACCCACTCTGGATCAAATTCTGCGTGATATTTTTTGTAAAAATTGATAGCGGATGCATTCCATTCCAAAACCTGCCATAAGATGCGGTTGAATTTTTTCTCATCCGCCTCTTCAATCAATCTGTCAAAAAGCAATTTACCAACACCTCTACCCCGCATGGAGGCAGTGACCAGTATATCTTCTAGGTACATAGCGGTTCCTTTCCATGTAGAATACCGTATATAATACAAAGCGAAGCCTACCAGTTGGGTTTGTGATTCAGCAACAAAGGCCCACCATACAGGGTTGTCTCCAAAACCATTTTCGATAAAATGATCCAGGGTCACCGTAACTTGTTCAGGTGCCCTTTCAAATGTTGCCAATTCCTGAATCAATTCCATCAATCTGGGACAATCTTCTCTGACCGCCCTGCGTATCGTCATTTCCATATTCGAATATTATTGATTTTTAGATTTCTGGAACCCCGGACCCTTTATAAATCGCCCCGGACTGGCACCAGTATGCGCTCCTGCATTAATGACCTGCACGCCATTTACCCAAACATCTATGACTCCACTTGCAAATTGTTGCGGCTGGTCATAAGTAGCATGATCCGCAATCTTTTCAGGATCGAATAGTACCAAATCCGCATAGTTGCCTGTCTTTAATGTTCCCCGCTTTTCGATCTTCAGGTTAGTTGCTGGTAATTTCGATAGTTTGTTTATGGCGGCCTGGAGCGTAAGTATTTTTTCCTCTCTTACGTAATGGCCCAGGACGCGGGCAAAATTTCCATACTGGCGGGGATGGGGATGGACCAGCAGAAATACTCCTTCTGGTGAGGTCGAGCCTGCGTCTGATCCAAAACTAACCCATGGCAGTTTGATTTCCTTATTAAGATTCTTCTCGTCCACAAAAAAGTAGGCTACTTCAATTCTTGTGCTATCTTCCACGATCAGGTCTATGGCGGTTTCTTCAGGACTTTTACCCCTTTGTTTTGCCACCTCCGCTAAAGTTTTACCCTGGTATTTTTTCAAAGAGTCGTTTTTAAAGCCGAGTAATAAAACTTTATCTGCGCCACCTGCCCCATAATAGAGATTCTCCCAATCAACAGGATTGCTTAGCATTGCCTTGATCATGGCTATCCTTATCTTTTTATCATGTAACCTTTCCCATAATTTACCAAAACCTCCATCTTGCAATGTGGGGGGAAAGGAAGCGGTTAATCCCGTAGCGCCCGCAGTATAGCAATACATATCGGCGGTGATATTCAATCCTTCGGCCCGGGCTTTTTCTAGAAGGTTGATCACACTATCCATCTTGCTCCAATTGTTTTTCCCGGCCGCTTTTATATGATAGATCTCTGCATGCACGCTTGCCCGTTTTGCAATGCTTATTAGTTCTTCGACAGCTTCGGTAAGCCTGTTTCCTTCACTGCGCATATGGGAGATATAGGATCCGCCATATTTTCCAGCTTCGGTGCAGATAGCCACAAGTTCGTCCGTACTAGCAAAAAAATCGGGAGGATAGATCAATGAAGATCCGATGCCCATTGCGCCCCCCTCCATTTCCTGTCTCACTAGTCTTCTCATCGTATCCAATTCCGCGGGCGAAGCTGGACGGTTGTCTTCGCCAACTGCATATGATCTCAAGGTTCCAGCTCCGATAAAAGAGGCGACATTACAGGAGATTCCTTTTTTTTCAATATAATTTAAGTAATCGCTCAGGCTGTTCCAATCCACTTTGTATTTGATATCGGTTTGACCATCGACCATCTTTTTTTTCATTTTTACGTTTAATGGCCCCATGCTGCTGCCTTCACCGAATACCTCTAAGGTTACCCCCTGGCGGAGATCGCTTTGTGAACGACCGTCATAGATCAGATCGACAGGCGCCCAACTCAGCATATTTATAAAGCCCGGAGAAAGGGCCAAACCATTGGCGTCAATTATGTTTTTTGCAGATGCATTTTGCAAATTACCAATGGATGCGATAGTATCACCATTAACAGCTAAATCTGCTTTGAATGGTGCTCCCCCGTCACCGTCATAGATCAATGCGTTACGGACAATTGTGTCGTAAGACTTTTTTTCTTCTTTACATCCGCTCCATCCAATGACAAGAAGTCCGGCGATAATCAGATTTAATTTTAGACGTGTCATTTTTTTGTTTTGGGTCAAGACATAGCCCTTTGTGATTTGAATAATGGATTTAATCAAGAGCCTGACTAAGGTCAGTAATAATATCTGCTACATTTTCCATTCCTACGCTCATCCTGATCAAGCCATCCGTAATTCCATATTTTTCCCTGGCTTCCTTAGGAACACTATAATGGGTCATGGAGGCAGGGTGGCATAGCAGGCTGTCACAAGTGCCAAGAGAAACGGTCCTGGTGCACAGCTTCAGTTTATTCATGAAAAGAATACCTCCTTTCAACCCCCCTTTTAACTCAAAACTCATCATCGCCCCTGGATGCCTCATTTGCTTCATGGCGACGCTGTGATCGGGATGAGAGATTAATCCATTGTAATTCACCTTGGATACTTGAGGCTCCTGTTCCAGGAATTTTGCAATCTCCATGGCATTGAGACAATGCCGGTCCATCCTCACTTCAAGGGTTTTTAATCCGTTGATCAACAAAAATGCATCGAATGGATTGCTATTTCCGCCAAGCAATCTGTATGTTTTGTTGGCCTTGGTATTCATGAATTCAATATCCCTTCCCAATAACACACCACCGATGGCCGTACCATGACCATTCAGAAATTTGGTGGTAGAATGTATGACGAAATCAACACCGAACCTGAATGGTTGCTGCAAATAAGGCGTGGCAAAAGTGTTGTCACAAGCAACAATGACCGAAGGAAATTGCCGGGCGAGGTTGACGAGCGATTGAATATCCACACATTGGATCGTCGGATTAGCTGGGGTTTCCATATAGAGCATCCTTATCCGCTTGTCCGTCTTCAGGGCTTGCTCTGCTTTATTAAGATCACGCAAATCAATAATAATGGCCTCAATTCCAAGCGTTGGCAACAGCGTGCGGACTAAATCCTCAGTCCCACCATAAAGTGAAAAATGTGTCAGGATTTTATCACCTGACTTTAGATTCATTAACATGAGGGTACTTATTGCAGCCATACCTGAAGAATGCAGGATGGCTTTTAGTGGGAGGATTGTACCGTCATCATCGCCGATGCCAAAGCCTTCCATAGAAGCGATTTTATTTTCTGCTTCTGTAAAGCCAGGATTACCCCATCTGGAATAAATATAGCCTTCTTCCTGGCCACTAAAACGTCGCATCCCCTGTTCCGCATCGTCATAGACAAAAGTACTACTGGCATAAATTGGGGTAAGATGCGCATAATTAGGGTCTAGTTTTTGACCTGAATGAATCGCAAGGGAGCTAAAACCGGTAAACTTAAAATGCTTGTCTGACATGTAATGATTAGATTGTTTGTTTGAAAGGGAACGAAAATTGCTGAAAATTAGGCTGCATTACAGCCCCATTTAAGCAGGGTAGCCCCCCAGGTAAATCCTCCTCCAAACGCAGCCAATACCAGGTTATCACCTTGTTTTAATTGGCTTTCCCAATCCCACAAGCAAAGAGGTATGGTGGCAGCCGTGGTATTTCCATAGCGTTCAATATTGAGCATGATCTTTTCTGGTGAAAGACCCATTCGACTTGCTGTCGCGTCAATAATCCGTTTATTAGCCTGATGTGGAACCAGCCAGGCAATATCGGCCCCTGTTAGATGATTGCGTTCAAGTAACTCAACGCTGATATCAGCCATCCCCTTTACCGCATACTTAAAAACGGCCTGCCCTTGCTGATAAATAAAATGCTCTTTGTTGCTGACCGTTTCATAGGTGGCTGGTTTAATGGAGCCACCGGCCTTCATATGAAGGTGACAGCCTCCACTTCCATCTGTTTTAAGAATACTATCAAGGACACCATACCCATCCAGGTTGGGCTCCAGTAAAACTGCGCCAGCACCGTCCCCGAAAAGAAAACAGGTGCTTCTGTCACTATAATTTACGATGGAGCTCATCTTATCCGCCCCTACGACCATTACTTTTTTGCATCTCCCGCTTTCAATAAGCGAGGCACCCGTGGTAAGTCCAAACAAGAACCCCGAACAAGCCGCTGCAAGATCAAAGCCCCACGCGTTTATTGCACCTGTCTTATGACAAACCAGGTTGGATGTAGAAGGGAAAAACATGTCTGGTGTAACTGTAGCAACGATAATGCAATCTATTTCTGCAGGGGAAATCTCTTTTTTCTTGCAGATCTCCATAACTGCAGGCACACAAAGGTCAGACGTGCCCTTCCCTTCAGCCCTTAATATTCTTCTTTCGCGAATGCCGCTCCGGGTCCATATCCAATCATCGGTGGTATCGATCATTTTTTCAAGGTCGGAATTTGTCAGACGGTCTTCTGGTACATATCCACCAACTGCTGTAATGGCTGCGGTAATTTTTTGGTTCATTTGACTCCTGTCGGTTTTAGAAATAAAAATATTCCCGCAAAGGTGGATAGTTTTTTCCATTATTTTCGCAGCTATGATCGCTTTTTTGCGGGGGGATTTCGTATATAAAACACCTGCCGTAGTGCATATGGAGGTAAATGGCGTGGGATATGAGGTCCAAATCAGCCTGAATACCTATACAAGGATACAATATCTGGAAAGAGGTATTTTGCAAACTTATCTTCAGACCCGGGAGGATGGTCAGTTACTTTTCGGATTTTTTGAAGAGGCCGAAAAAGAAATGTTCATTCAATTGATCAGTGTTTCAGGTGTCGGGGCTGCCACTGCAAGAATGATGCTTTCTTCGATGAAGCCGGAAGAGATTGCAAAAGCCATCCTACACGGGAACACCAAATTATTGGAAAGCATTAAAGGAATCGGCAAAAAATCTGCCGAAAGAATTATACTGGAATTGCGGGATAAAATAGGAAGAATCCACACGGTAGCAAATATTTCCTCATTGATAAACAATACCTTGGAGCAGGATGCGTTGAATGCTTTAATGGCTCTCGGCATTACACGTCTAGTAGCTGAACAGGCTATAAAAAGGGTGCTTGTGGCTGAACCCGGGACGGATAAAGTTGAAGAAGTCATAAAGAAAGTTTTAAAAATCGTATAGCCTATCGGGACTAAGTCTACCTAACTAATTCTTGAGGAAAGTTTGACCCGCCAAATCTTTCAGTTGACGCTTTCAACGGTATTGTTGATAACCGTATCAGTTTTGTTTTGCACAACTGCTTCGGCAAATGCTTTTTGTGGGCTGGATACCGCTATGCCGCCTCAACGTTTCGACACCCTGCGGTTTCCCATACAAGACAGGTGGGGAGATCCTTTCAGCAATCCAAACAAAAATCCCTTCAATTTAAAGGATCCGCCCAATATTAAGGATTCCATTGAGTACGACCCAAAAACAAACCAGTACTATATTGTCGAAAAGATTGGTAATGACTATTACCGGAAGCCCACCTATCTCACTTTTGATGAATTGATGCGCATCCGGGCACAACAGTCAGAGGATGACTATTTCAGGCAAAGGGCTGATATTTTGAGCGCATTGAACATGAAGCTCCTTAGGCCCCCATTTGCTCTTACTGATAATCTATTTAATCGCCTTTTTGGTTCAGGGAAGGTGGATATCAAACCTCAGGGCAATGTGGATATCACGGCAGGCTATCAGGGCCAAAATGTGCAGAATCCGACACTGCCTGAAAGCGCGCGAAGGACAGGCGGCCTGGATTTCAACATGGATGCCAATATCAATGTGCTGGGCAATATTGGGAGTAAGCTCAAATTACCCATCAGCTATAACACCCAGGCAACATTTGATTGGATGAACCAGTTGAAGCTGGATTATACTGGAGGACCTGATGAGATCATCAAAAAAATTGAGGCAGGGAACGTGTCATTTACAACGAAAAGCTCCCTGATGGCCAGTGAACAGTCTTTATTCGGTATCAAGACCCAAATGCAATTCGGGAAGCTCTTTATTACTGGGGTCCTGGCCAATCAGCAGTCTCAAAGCCAATCTCTTGGATTACAGGGTGGTGCTGCAACGACCCTTTTCAACTTCAAAGCTGATGACTATGACGAGAACCGCAATTTCCTCCTCGCCCAATATTTCGTCGGTACCTATAATCACACGATGTCAAATCTTCCCATCATCAGTTCACAGTACCAGATTCTGAGAATGGAAGTTTGGGTTACCAACCGCAATGGTGCAACAGCCTCAACCCAGGCCAGGCAGGTTGTAGGCTTGATGGATTTGGGTGAAGTAGCCCCTTATAATTCGAACGTCCATCCTCTGACCGCTATTCCATATCCGAATAACAATTCCAATGATGAATATAGCAGAATCGTAAATAACCCCGGCAGTCGGAGCACCTCACAGGCGACAAGTGTTTTAAATAGTATAGGCCTGGAACAGGTTCAGGATTTTGAGACGGTATACGCCAGGAAATTGGATTCTTCAACCTATCATTTATATCCGCAGCTTGGTTTTATCACATTGAACCAGCAGCTTCAACCCAACGATGTGCTTGCTGTAGCTTACCAGTACAGTTACAATGGACAGATTTATCAGGTTGGGGAGTTTTCCACGGATGTACCTCCAGACACTACTACAGGTGATTACGCAGGGATTTCTAAAGTATTATACCTCAAGTTGCTCAAGGCCACGGCCCAGAGGACCAATCTTCCCATTTGGAACCTGATGATGAAGAACGTATATACGCTAAAGACGGCCACAGGAGGTTTTCTTTCCAATATTCAGCAATCAGGCTTCCAGCTCAATATCCTTTTTGACGAACCGAGTAAGGGTACGAAAAGATACCTTCCTGCTGGAGACAAAATTGGTGTTCCCCTCCTGACGGTCCTGCGTCTCGACCGGTTGGACAGCCATAACGATCCAATCCCAGATGGCATGTTCGATTATCTGGAAGGATTAACTGTAAATTCAGCCCAGGCCCGGATCATTTTTCCATTACTCCAACCCTTTGGAAGAGACTTGGACTCCCTGGCTTTTGCCAATTCTCAGGCGATTTCGGGAAGCTATGTATATTATCAACTCTATGATACCATAAAAGCGGTCGCCCAAACATTTGCAAATGTGGACCGCTACTATCTGAGCGGAGTGGCAAAGGGGCAATCCACTACAGATATTTCACTGGGGGCATTTAATGTACCTCAGGGATCGGTTGTGGTCACCGCAGGTGGACAAACCCTGAAAGAAAATCAGGACTATGTCGTCGACTATAACCTGGGAACAGTCAAAATTATCAATCAGGCATTGATCAATTCTGGTGTTCCCGTGAATGTGCAATTTGAAAACAATGCTAGTTTCGGTACCCAGCAAAGGAGTTTTATGGGCCTGCGTCTGGATTATCTGGCCATGAGTTCACCTACAGAATCTCTTACGTTGGGTGGTACTATCGAACGACTCAACGAACGGCCATTTTTTACTAAGACTTCTTATAACGAGGATCCTATTCGCAACACCATGTATGGAGCCGATGTGAATTACAGGTCTCAACTCCCGTCGGTTACCCGATTGCTGAACCAACTCCCCTTTTATTCGAGTAAGGAAACAAGTGCCATTTCGGCTACTGGTGAAACCGCGATTCTGAGGCCCGGACACCCGCCTCAGATCGGAACAGGTAATACAGGAACCATCTATATAGACGATTTTGAGGGAGCTACCAGTTCAATTGACCTTCGTTTCCCGTTGACAAGTTGGGCTCTCGCATCTACACCTGCGGGCAATGGACTATTCCCGGAAGCTACCTTATCGGATTCTGTGGATTATGGGTTTAACAGGGCTAAGATTGCCTGGTATAATATTGATCCGACTTTACAGGATCCAACCAATTCAACAAATCCGGTGAGAAACACAAATTTGAATGATCCCCGGGTAACGGCAATCAATGTGCAGCAGCTCTTCCCGCAGCAAACGCCTGAATTTGGCCAGGCACAGTTGATCACTTTTGACGTATCTTATTTTCCATATTATAAGGGACCTTATAATTTCGATGCCAGGCCCGGCAGTGTTACTAATACGGGTATGTTGAATAATCCTCAAACCCGCTGGGGCGGAATCATGAGATCGATTGATCAAACAGATTTTGAAAGCGCCAATGTACAATATATTGAATTCTGGATGCAAAGTCCTTTCCTGACAAATCCAACAAGCAGCGGAGGTCAACTCTACCTTGATCTGGGCAGCGTTTCTGAGGATATTTTAAAGGATGGCAAGAAGATGTTTGAAAACGGATTGCCCACTCCGAATATTCCAGCTGCTACCGATACTTCCGTTTGGGGAAAGGTTCCGTTGAATAGCGTCGAAGTGACCAATGCCTTCAGCAATAATGCGGGAGACCGGCCCTATCAGGACGTTGGATTTGACGGATTGAACGACGATAGTGAGCGTGTCCAGTACCAGTATTATCTAAGCAAGCTGGCTGCAACTTTCGGTACAGGGTCTGCAGTGTACCAGAACTCATATAATGATCCATCCAGCGATAATTTTTTAAATTACCGCGATCCTAGTTATGATGCGGATCAGGCGGATATCCTCCACCGGTATATGAATTACAACAATCCCCAAGGTAATTCGCCCGTCGCTGCGCCGGGTCAAACCTATATCACGGCAGCTACCTTATACCCGGACCAGGAAGATATCAATCATGACAATACCCTCAATACCCTTGAACAATATTTTGAATACCAGGTCAATCTAAACCCAAATAGTATAGCGACGGTAGGTCAGAATTTCGTGACTACCATCGATACTTTTACCAACAACGGTGTTCTACAGACATGGTGCCAATTCAGGATACCGATAAATTCTTATACTCAGAATGTGGGTAATATGCCCGACTTTAAATCGATCCAATTCATCCGGATGTATATGACTGGCTTCCAGGATTCAATCGTCGTTTGCCGATTTGCCGAATTCCAACTCATCCGCGATTCCTGGAGGATATTCCCATATATCCTGGATACCCTAGGTCAAATTAATCCGCTGCCCGTGAATTCTCCGACCACTTTCAACCTGACCGCGGTAAATATTGAACAAAACGCCACGCGGTTCCCGATACCGTATGTCATACCCCCTGGTATTCAGCGGCAGCAGACCCTGAGCACGAATAATGTCAATGTCTTGCTCAACGAGCAAGCTATGAGTTTGCAGATTTGTAACCTTGCGTTGAATGATTCCAGGGGAGTATACAAGGGGGTCACCTTAGATCTTCGCAAATATGGGAAGATTGATATGTTTATTCATGCGGAAGGCACAGGTTCTCCCAATATCCTTCAAGATTATGACTTGAATGCCATTATTCGTATGGGCAGCGATTTCAGTAATAATTATTATGAGATCAGGATACCCTTGCGAAAAACCATGTGGTATGATGGTTTGGACACCGATGTCTGGCCAGATTCAAATAACCTGAACCTGCAACTGAACCGTCTGATAAAGCTGAAAGTAGACCGCAATAATGCGGGGAGTTCTGATACTTATTACAGGGAGGTTGACCCTGATGGCAGGATGTTCTCGATCCTAGGCAACCCGAACCTTGGTCAAATCCAGGTGCTCTTTCTTGGAGTTCAAAATGCCCAACATCCTGGAACTATCTGTACTGAAGTTTGGTTTGATGAGCTGAGACTTTCTGAAATCGATGACCAGGGAGGCTGGGCCGCAGTGGGAAGGGTGGATATGAAATTAGCTGACCTGGGTACACTTTATGCATCTGGCAGCTATAAATCGCAAGGATTTGGATCTATCGACCAGCATATCCAAGACCGGTCCACGGATAATAACAGGCTTTTAGATGCGGGCGCAAATCTTGAGCTTGGAAGACTGCTACCCAGAAGTGCAGGCATTTCGATACCCATGTATGCCAGCATATCCCAGGCCTATAGTACCCCTGAGTATGATCCTTTTGACTTGGATATTAAACTCAAGGATAAATTGAAAGCTGCTCCTGCTTCCGAGCGGGATTCCATACTTGAGCAGGCGATCAATGAAACGCTTACCCGATCGTTGAATTTCACAAATGTGCGTAAATTAAATACCAGCGGAAAAAAACTCAAGCTCTGGAGCATTGAAAATTTTGACTTGAGTTACTCGGTCACCAGGTCCGACCACCATGATTCTGTGACCGAAGAATCGCAACAGATCAATTACAAGGCAAGTCTCGCATACAATTATACCAAAACACCAAAATACTGGGAGCCACTCAAGAAGAAAATTAAATCAAAATCGCTGTGGCTGGCTTTATTGCGTGACGTCAACTTTAACCCCATGCCGACAACGCTGGGATTCAGGGCCGATATCAGCAGGCAATTTGAGGTCTATAGGTCACGCAATATTGGTGGCCCGAAAGATGCACTACCGGAAACCTTTGATAAATTTTTTAATTTTAACCGGTCCTATGTTTTGCGATGGGATCTGACCAGGTCGATAAATGTTGATTTTACTGCCAGCAACCAAGCGGTCGTTGATGAACCAGACAGTGCGCGTAACGATGCAGAAGGCAGAAGAAAAATGTGGGACAATTTCTTTAAAGGCGGCCGCAACCTGCTCTATAACCAAACATCCACTGTTACTTATACCCTTCCAATGAGTAAGGTACCTGCTCTGGACTGGACTTCTGTCAGATTTGCCTATGGGTCTACATATACCTGGACTGCAGCCTCCACCTTAGCAGTCACTTTGGGAAATAATCTCGCAAACACCAACCAGAGAAGCGCGATTGCCGATCTTGATTTTACCCGGTTATACAGCAAGTCAAAATGGCTTAGGGCACTGGAGCCGCCACCTCCGAAAAACGCAAAGCCGGGTGCGGCACGCAACCTGACCGATACTGCCAGGAATAAGACTGGCCCACCTAAGAAAGCCGAGGTATTGCCCAAACTCACCGGTCTTGAAAAAGCCGTGGGAAGGGTGCTCACTTCGATAAAGCATATATCCCTCAACTATTCTGATAATTCGGCTTCAAACATCTTTGGATACCTGGACAGTACACAATTGATGGGGATTGATCTGAAAAGCAAGGAACCGGGATTGGGCTATGCCTTTGGTATGCAACCCAATTCAAATTTTATAGAAAAACTGGCCCAAAAAGGATTGATCTCTACGGATACCACCTTTAATTACCAGAACATGCAAAGTTTTAACCAGTTGATAAGTCTTACTGGACAACTCATGCCTGTTCGCGACCTGAATATCAACTTAAATCTCAATAAGAGTTTCGGCAGAAATTATACCGAGCTGTTCAAAGATACCACCAGCAGCTCCGGTTTTGTCCATCTTAATCCCTATACCAGCGGTTCTTTCAGCATCAGCTTTATTTCGCTACAGACCTTATTTGAAAAATTCCAACCTGACGAAGTCACGAAAACATTCCTGAAATTTGAATCTTATAGGCAGATTATTTCTGAAAGGGTAGGTTCGGTAAATCCATATTCCTATGGACAAATCCAATCGGACGGCTTTTATAAAGGCTATAACCGGTATGCGCAGGATGTGCTAATCCCGGCGTTCATTGCCGCCTATACCGGTAAGAATCCGGAAACGATTTCGCTGATAGATGAGAATAGCGCCGGAATAAAAAGCAATCCATTTGCAGGATATCTTCCAAAGCCGAACTGGCGGATCACCTATAATGGTTTGGCCCGTCTTCCCGGACTGGATAAGATATTTACCAATTTCAGCATCACGAATGCCTATTCGAGCACCCTTAGCATGAATAGCTTTACCTCCAGCCTGAATTATAATGATCCCCTGGGCCTTGGTGCGCCCGGTTTTATTGATACCACCTCCGGTAATTTCGTTCCATTTTTCCAGGTGCCCAATATCTCCATCAGTGAACAGTTCTCTCCGCTGATCGATCTACAGATGCAATTTGTCAATCTTTTGCAAGCAAACTTTTCCTATAGCAAATCCAGACAGTTAGCGTTAAGCCTGCTTGATTACCAGATGAGCGAAAGTCGTTCGAATGCATTTACGATCGGGATGGGTTTAAAAAAGAAAGGGGTGATTCTTCCCTTCAATATTAACCTGGGGCCGCCAGGCGCAACAGCCAAGGGCAACGACATGACTTTCCATCTTGATTTTAGCATTAGGGATGACGCGACCTCCAACAGTTATTTGGATCAGAATACTTCATTGCCTGTAGGTGGACAAAAAGTGATTGATATTGCGCCTTCCATCGACTATGTGGTGAATAACCGGATAAATCTTAAATTCTATTTTGATCAGCGACGCGTAGAACCAAAAATTTCCAGCTCTCCGCCAATTACAACCACAAGGGCTGGCTTGCAAATCCGGATTTCTTTGGCGGAATTTGCACAAGTCAAGGCCGGCGGGTCAGCTGGAATAAATTCGGGGAATAACGGTGCGCCGACCAATCCAAATAATTCGACCAATCCTGGAATTCCGGGCGGGAATCCTGGAAATCCTCCGGGTAATCCTCCTTCTATTCCGCCGGGAAATCCCGGAAATCCAACGGGAACGCCTGCGCGTCCGCCAAATCAGTAAATGAAAGAAAATGAAGTGTATAGTTTACCTAATCTTTTTTAACAGGATTTCGTAACCGCAAAGGTATTTCTTTGTATAGTTGCCTTGTGCTGGCTCGATGATATGATATCCAGAATATTGCGGAAGATAGGCATAGCTGAAAATATTGCCGCTTATTTCACTCCATAAATTCTTTTGAAAGGGAAATACAACAGGAACCCCCGCTGGTCAGCCAAATACTTAATTGGAGGAAAATGGAAGGTATGGTTTACTTAACCTTTTTTAAAAGGATGACGTAACCGCAAAGCTTTTTCTTCGTCTTGTTGACTTGCACTGGCTTGATCATATGATATTCAGAAAATTCCGGCACATAGGCATAGCTGATAATATTGCCGTCTATTTCGCCCCATAATTTCTTTTGATATACGACCTGTTTTTCATTCCAGTCGTACATCCTGACTTCATACAGCTTTGAACTGGGATCGCCAATAAAAACAAATTCATATTCGGCGCCCTGGCTCATTGGTACAACAATGGGCATTTCGTATTCGCTTTGCATGGTCATTGACGCTTCACGAAGGACGATAAATCCTTTAGTGCTGAAAAGGCTTTTGAGGCTGTCAATCTGTGTCTGATAGGGATTGATATCGCAAGGTTCCTGCTTAATTACTTCTTGTGCCATAAGAGATGAGCCAAAAAGTAGGAGTACGGCAAGCAATGGTTTGAAAAGGAATGGTTTCATGGGTTTTAGGGATTTTGGATTCTGAATAAATATAAACAATAGAATCGGGATTTGCAAGGCAGGCGCAAATTATGTGCCCGATATTTTTAAAGACTAAAGGATAACCCCCTAGAACATTGGGTCAGCTATTTTTGTAAAAGTAATTTGAACTGGCCTGGGCTAAACAGGTCATTTCCAGCTTATTAATACAGACATGATCGGGCAGGCTGGCACAATAGTAGATGGTTTCGGCCACGTCTTCTGCACTCAATGGGGTATAGCCCTCATATATTTTGTTTGCCTGCTGCTGATTTCCTTTAAATCGCACCAATGAAAATTCTGTCTCAGCCGCTCCCGGATGGATGGCAGTCACTTTAATCTGGTGGCGGAGCAGGTCAATACGCATGGCTTTTGAAATGGCCTCCACTGCATATTTGGTGGCGCAGTAACCGTTTCCTTTTTCATACACCTCTTTGCCGGCGATCGATCCTATATTAATAATATGCCCCTTGTTTTGGGAAATCATCAAAGGGAGGACGGCTTTTGATACATACATCAATCCTTTTAGATTGGTATCGATCATGGTTTCCCAGTCTTCCAGGCTAGCTTCATCAAAGAAATCTCTTCCGGCTGCAAGTCCTGCATTATTGACCAGTATGGCTATTTTTTTCCAGTCCGCAGGAATATTTTTTATGCTTTCAAAAACCTCATCCTTATTCCTGACATCCATAACCATGCTCAGTACTCTTCCTTTCGCATTGGCTTCCAGTTCATTTTTTAGGGAATCCAGCCTTTGTTCCCTCCTGCCTGTAATGATCACATCAAACCCGCAGTTAGCAAATTTTTTGGCAGATGCTTCCCCAAAACCTGAAGTCGCTCCAGTAATCAGTACAATTTTTCTATTTTGCATTAAACAGTTTTTTTATACCATTTTTTTTCAGGCATTAACGAATTCTTCTAAAACCACATCACTCCTTGTGGTATTTTCAAGCATACCCATATGGGCCGTATTTTCAAAGATATGAATATGCGAAATGGACGGAAGATGGCATTGTTTGAGTATATCATCGGCAGGGATGGCTGCATCCTGTGCGCCAATTACGAAAAGTACCGGGCCCGGAAAATGTTTGAGCACAGAGGTTCTGTCCGGGCGCTTGATCATCGCTTCGTAATAGGAAACCAGCGATTCAGGACTGAACCCGCCAAAGCGTCGAATCAGTGTCTCAATAATATCAGAGTCATATTTTTTGGACGATTCGGAGAATAAATTCGGTATTGATTGACGGATAAAAGGATCAGACCCATGTTGGCGGATGAATTCGATACTTTTATTTCTCCCAATTTTCTTTTCTGGACTATCCGGATATGCCGTGGAATGAAACAGACCCAGGCCGGCCAGTCTTCCTGGATTTTTTTCAGCTACTGCAAGTGCTATATAGCCGCCCATGCTATGCCCGATCAGATAAGGGAGATCCTTAGGGGTACAAGTCTCACTGATTAATTGAATGATACAAGCTGCCATTCCCTCGATGCTCATATCTTTAAGAATTTCTGATAGTCCACTTCCCGGCAGGTCCGGAACAATCAACCGACACTTATTCTTGAAGAAATCGACCTGTCGATTCCAGATGAAATGGTCTTCTGCAAAACCATGCAAAAGAATGATTGATCGGCCTTTTCCTTCGTCATAATAGGAAATCTCCTTGGACTGGTATTTAATGCTCTTTAGCAACTAAAAATCGTTTCTTAACTATCATGATTATATTCAACACAATTAACACGCCACAAGCCAACAAGGCCGTTTCAAAAATGAGGTCCCCATGTGCTGCATAGAAACTGATACCGGAACTTATTGGAACATTCATCTTGGTAGCGATTGCCAGATCCCAGCCTTGAGCTTGATACACGTCTCCATAAGGACTGATAAAACAGGATATGCCAGTATTGGCACAACGCACTACCCATTTCCTGGTTTCGATCGCCCTTAACCTGGCATAACTCTCGTGCTGCTTATAGCCTGGGGTATTGCCCCACCAGCCGTCATTAGTGATGATAACAATGAGGTTGGCGCCATTTCTGACATATTTTGAAATAAACTCCCCATAGATACTCTCATAACAAACCGCCGGAGCAATATGAAAGGGGCCATTGGATTGCCTTAAAACGGTTCTGTCATCCTGTCTTGCATAACTCCCGGTTGCCCCCCCAAATTTTTCAAATATTGGCTCCAGGAAACGTAAATAAGAAGGGATGGTCTCTACACCAGGAACCAATTTGGATTTATGGTAGGTATTAAAACTAAAACTGTCCATGAGTACAGCGCTATTATACGAATCTTCATACATGTTTGGACTGGTTGACCTCATGGAATATGAGGTTTTGTTTTTTTCATTATAATACCGGTATCCTTCAACCCCAGTAAATAAGCTTAACCGCGGATTTTCGGATAAAAACCGCCAGACAGGTGCCATAAAAGCTGTCCGCCTCATGGAGTCTTCGTTGATGGAAATAGGTATGGCTGTTTCCGGCCACACAACCAGGGCAGTTTGGGAATCGATTTGAGACTTACTAAGTTGAATGAGTTTTTGAAGTTCTGCTTCTTCTTTTCCCGCCGCAAATTTATCATATGGATCAATATCCGGTTGTACAATCACGATATTCGGATCAGGCCTCTTAAAACTTTGGTTTGGGGGAGGACGAAGTCCAAGCAACAAAGAAAAGACCAAGGGAAAGATCAATAACATTATAAATAATATGGGATACCATTTACCAGAACCGGGTAGCTGCACCCTTTTTTTTATTAAAAGAAAAAGGACCAGATTAACCAGAAGGATCCAGCAACTACCGCCTCCCGCTCCTGTGAACTCATACCACTGAACCCAACCGGGGTGGGTTGCAAAGACATTTCCCAGCGTTAGCCATGGCCAGCTTAGTTGCCAATTGAGATGGATGTATTCAAATGATAGCCAGAAGGCAATAAGTGAAAGATAACCCGCCACTGCTCCCATTCTCTTTTTTACACTATGGAAACCCATCCAGGGTATGCACATCAATAAAGGGTTCAGGATGATCGCAAGTAGGCCACCTGGAATTGAAGCTTCAAAGGTCCACCACGTCGTACCAATATTCCATAACAGAAGAGTTAGGTAAGTCCATCCAAAAAACGAGGACCGGTCTAGGCTACCGTCTTCCAACAGCAGCAAAGGGACAAAAGCGACGAAAATAAGAAAAGTGAAAGGAGAGACTGGCCAGGCCGCGAAGAGCAATATGCCGGACAGGACACTTAGAAAAAGTGGAGAAAGAATTTTCATCTGCTATAGTTCGGCGCTTCCCTTGTAATTTCAATATCATGCGGGTGGCTTTCGATCATGCCGGCATTAGTTATTTTTATAAATTGCGCGGATTGAAGGGCTTTAATATTCTTTGCACCGCAATAGCCCATGCCGGCGCGTAAACCGCCAACAAATTGCATGACAACCTCACTAAGACTTCCTTTAAATGCAACGCGGCCTTCTATTCCTTCGGGTACTAGTTTTTTCAGGTCGTCTTCAACATCCTGAAAGTAACGGTCGCCGCTACCCTGGCTCATAGCCCCGATGGAGCCCATTCCGCGGTATTGTTTAAATTTCCTTCCTTCATAGATGATTGTTTCACCTGGACTTTCTTCAACCCCTGCGAAGATGCTGCCCATCATCACTGTACTGGCTCCGGATGCCAATGCTTTTACCATATCCCCGGTATAACGGATACCACCATCCGCAATAAGTGGTATTCCCTTCCTGTTCAATACTGAAGCCGCTTCCATTACCGCAGTAATTTGAGGAACCCCGGCTCCAGCCACAATTCTTGTAGTGCAGATCGAGCCTGGACCGATGCCCACTTTAACCGCATCAGCGCCTGCATCGGCCAGGGCCTGCGCCCCTGTTGCAGTTCCGACATTGCCGGCGATTACTTGCAATTTTGGAAAGCTCTTCTTGAGGTTTCTAACGGCATCCAGTACCCCTTCATGATGGCCGTGCGCGCTATCCAGACAAACCACGTCAACGCCGATATGCTGCAGGGCGCTCGCCCGCTCCAGCATGTCAATCGTAATACCCAGGGCTGCTCCAACGAGCAATCTACCGAATTCGTCTTTTACGGCATTGGGGTAACTCTGCAATTGCAGGATGTCCCTATAGGTGATCAAGCCAATCAGTTTACCTGATTTATTTACAACAGGAAGCTTTTCAATCTTATACTTCTGCAATATTTTTTCTGCCTTTTTCAAATCGGTACCCTCTGGCGCTGTAATCAGGTTTTCCCGGGTCATCACTTCCTTCACTTTCTTGCGCCTGTCATCTTCAAAACGCAAGTCACGATTGGTCAAAATCCCGACCAGCCTCTGGTTATTGTCTATAATGGGAATCCCCCCGATCTTGTTCTCCTTCATCAGTCTCAGGGCATCTCCAATTGTAGCTTCGGCATGGAGCGTTACCGGATCCAGGATCATTCCGCTTTCACTGCGTTTGACTTTACGTACCTGTTCGACCTGCTTTTCAATCATCATGTTTTTATGGAGGATACCAATGCCGCCTTCTCTGGCCAGCGCGATAGCAAGAGGCGCTTCCGTTACCGTATCCATAGCGGCCGAAAGTATCGGCAGATTAAGGTTAATTTTTTTGGTTAGTTGGGTACGGATGTCCACTTCTCTAGGCAAAACCTTTGAAAAAGCAGGAAGCAGCAATACATCATCGAATGTAAGCCCTTCACCGAAAAATTTGGGAGCAGTATTTGTCTTGTTTGCGGGAGAAATTATTCTTGCCATGTGCAAAGATAGGGCAGCAGATAAATTCGTCCAAAATGAATTTTGGGAGCGGTTTTTTTATTTATTTATCACCTTTAATTCAGTTCTGCGGTTAAGTGCTCTACCAGTTTCTGTTCGATTATCTGAAACGGGTTGGGCATCTCCCCATCCTTTGAATGATAGGCGCTTAATATCGATTCCTTTGGAATGCAGATAAGTGACAACAGCTTTTGCCCGGTTTTCGGAAAGAGTCAAGTTGTCGGCCGGTTTACCTACATTATCTGTGTGGCCGTTTATCTGGATTTCCAGAGTCGGATTATCTTTCAATAATTGTACGAGCTTATCCAATTCCACCTGCGACTCGGGCTGTAGATCATAACGGTTCACATCAAAGAAAATATTATTTAGTACTATCGCCGCATTGGCCTCGATAGGCTGTAAAGGAATATCAATATTGTAGGTCGAATCCGGTTGTTTTTGACTAATGAAAAAGTTCTCAGAAAAGAATAAATAACCCCTTCGGTTGACATTGAATGCATAATCCTTTCCGACTGGAAGAGTAATCAGATAGTTGCCGGTCTCGTCAGTCTGGACACTGCTGAGCAATTCTTTGGTCGAAAGATCAGTCAGTTCTACCGAAGAAGGCAACCCTTTTTCTGTCTTTCTATCAAACACTTTGCCTTTTATCCAAAGTGTTCGTGCCGGCCTTATATCGTTTCTCAATTCGAAAGTATAAATATCCAAGCCACCGCGACTGTCAGCTCTATCGCTCGCATAATAAGCCGTTTTTCCGTCAGCTGCAATCACCAGGCTGCCTTCATTTTCAATGGTATTGATTGGATATCCTAAATTTTCAGGCTTGCTCCATTTTCCTCCAGGTCCTTTGCGGGACAAAAACAAGTCATCCCCTCCATAACCCGGATGCCCATTGGAAGTAAAGTACAAAGTCTGGTTATCGGCATGGATGAATGGCGCGCTCTCATCCCCAACGGTGTTGATATCGGGGCCCATATTTTCAGGGGCACTCCATTTTCCATTAAGGTTGCGGTGACTAACATAAAGGTCGGTGCCGCCGTAACCACCAGGTCTGCGGCTTGAAAAATAGAGATCCCTTTTGTCGGGGGAAAGGGAAGGGGCCGATTCCCAAAATTCTGTATTAATGGTTTCGCCCAGATTCACAGCCGCGCTCCACCCTTCCGGTGTTAGATATGAAATATATAAATCACAGCTTCCAAGACCATCGGGGAAATTGCAACCTGTAAAAATTAGCCATTGCCCATCCTGGGATATATTTTGTGCGCCTTCATTAAGATCTGTGTTGATATTCCCCTCAAGGGCCTTGGCCTTGCTCCAATGATCGCCTATCTTGTCCGCTTCATAGAAGTCTTCATTATAATTATTGACACGGCGGGTAAAAATGAGCTTGTTTCCATCAATAGTGATGGTTGGGTAATACTCCGACACTTCACTATTCACACTATCCCCTAGATTTTTTGGTTCGAACTTGTAAGCCGTATCTTTTCTGGTTTTTTGATATTCGATGGCAAAGCTGTAGCAGTTTTTACGGTACTCTCCGGATTTACGGCTGGTTTCATTCAAATTGGGGATGGTCAGGAAATTATTTACCGCGGCAAGGGCTTTCTCAAATTCACCTTTTCCTGCTAGATTCATCGAATATGGTAAATTATAATCTCTGAAATAATCACTATCTATATTCCTGGCCCGTTCATAATTGTCAATGGATTCGCTGTAATTTTTGAGCTCTCCGTACATGCCAGCCATGGAGAGATATGCATCCTCGAATTGTCTGTCTACCTTAACGGCCTCCTGAAGCAATTGGATACCTTCTTTAAAATGATTGTCCTGGGCAAGGTCAAGGGCCTTAGTATATAACTGCGCCGCTTTTTTATTCACCTTATCAGGATCATATTGTGCATGAACCAGGCAAAAACTTAGAAGAAACAGGATAGTGGCGGGTGCCTTCATTAATGAAATTTACTAATCAAAAACTAAAACGACGGTTAAGGAGATTTATTCTTTCTGTTCTTTTGAGAAAGAACTGATAAAAATTGCGTCTTTTCAGAGTCCAAAGATCTGTCTCTTAAGGCACGTGAATGTATTTGTGCAACTGAAGCGAAAAGCGCCAACTTGGGTGGTCCTTAATATAACTAATAATCAATGGGGTAACCTTACTGGATTTGCCCCATTCCGGTTGTAGGAAAAGCTTGCAATTTGCAGAAACCAATGAAGCATACTGTTCAGCCCATTGAAAATCGGATGGATGAAAGATCACCACCTTTAGTTCATCTGCGGATTGCGTCAGGCTGGTCAAGGGAGCTTTGAATTTTTTGGGGGATAAACAGATCCAATCCCATCTACCACTCAAGGGATAGGCTCCCGAGGTTTCAATATGTGTCCGAAAACCAGCTTTCTGCAACTGCTCCGTCAATTCCGTACAATCGTGCATTAGTGGCTCCCCGCCTGTTACAACTACAATCTGATCATCATCCTTAGTTTGATCTTTAGGATAAGCTTTAGGAAAAAGTGACCGGGTTGGAAGCGCTTCAATAGCTTTCCGGACAATTTCACTAATCCTGGAGACCGGGTGCTGGCTTGCATCCCAACTTTCTTTTACATCACACCAACTACATCCTACATCGCAGCCACCCAGGCGGATAAAATAAGCCGGCCTACCCTGATGAAATCCTTCGCCCTGAATCGTATAAAAGGATTCCATCACAGGAAGCTCATGCATTTTGGCTATTTGCCCTTTTTCTGTTATCGCCATATTTGATCCTTACCCTGTTTGTTCAAATTCTTATCTACACAGGCTTTGAAAGTATTTTTCATCAGAGCTGCAATGGTCATTGGACCCACCCCTTTTGGTACAGGAGTAATATAGCTGCATTTGGGGGCGACAGACGCAAATTGCACATCTCCTTTTAGGGCAAACCCACTCTTTCGCGAAGAATCAGGCACCCTTGTTATACCCACGTCAATAATGATAGCGCCGTCCTTCACCATGGACCCGGTGACAAATTCAGGTTTGCCCAGGGCCGCCACGATAATATCTCCCTGAAGACAGATCCTTTCTAGGTCACGCGTCTGGGAGTGGCAGATGGTGACGGTGCAATTGCCTGGATTGGTGTTAGCACTCAAGAGAATGCTCATCGGGCGACCAACAATATTGCTCCTTCCTATAATGATGGCATGCATTCCCCGGGTATTAATCCGGTATTCCTCCAAAAGCAGCATGATGCCATACGGCGTTGCGGGTATAAAGGTAGGCGCCCCTTGAACCATGCGGCCAATATTTTCGGGGTGAAATCCGTCGACATCTTTTGCAGGATTAATAGCATTAATGACTTTTTCATCTGATATCTGTTTGGGTAGTGGTAGTTGGACAAGAATCCCGTCTACCTCTGGATCATTGTTTAGTGAATCAATGAGAATCAGGAGCTTATCTTCAGTAATGGTCTCTTCAAGTCGAATCATGGAAGACATATAGCCCAATTCCGAACATGCCTTTACCTTAGCATTCACGTAAGTCTCACTGGCGCCGTGATGGCCTACCAGTATTGCAGCTAAATGAGGTATTTTTTTCCCCTCAACAACCAATTGGGCAGTCCGCATCTTCAGTGAATCCCTGATCTTTTGGGATGATTCCTGACCGTCTAAAATTTGCATGGAGCAAAGTTAATCTGCAAGGCCCGGAGAAATGACATGTATCAATAAAAATTATATAATGACCTCTTGGAGTAAAATAATTGATTTTTTTGCAGCGATTAGCAAAATATACTTGTCTTGAACTGTTAAAGGGGCTTTTTTTAACATTTTTTTTGTAAATATCAAAAGTTCCTATATTTACAGCTTAGTAAACCAAAAAACTCACTGTCACATGAGAAAATCTCTATCACTGCTAGCGGTGCTTATAATGGTGTCATTATTTGCGCTCGCTCAAGTTAGAACCGTTACTGGCAGAGTAACAGACCAACAGGGACAACCAGTTCCATTTTCAACTGTTAGAATCAAGGGAAGTAAGGCCGGGACAGCATCAGATGCAGATGGTTCGTTTACCATTAAGGCCAAGGAAGGTGACATTATTATCATTTCTGGCACAGGTATCACATCAAAAGAAGCGCCGGTTGGCGCAAGCGGCACCTATTTGAACGTTCAAGTGAGCCGCAAAGAATCAAACCTAACCGAAGTCGTGGTGACGGCACTGGGTGTTACGAGGCAGGCAAAGGAATTAGGATATTCTACTGCTAAAGTGACCGGCAAGGATTTGGAACAAGCCAAACCAATCAGTGTTGCTAATGGATTGACCGGTAAAGTATCCGGTCTGGAGATCCAAACTGTAAACAATGGATTATTTGCTCCCACCCGTATTACTTTGAGAGGTAACCGTTCTCTAACTGGGAACAACCAACCACTGATTGTGGTTGACGGAGCCATTTTTTACAATGATATCAGCACCTTGAATCCAGATGACATCTCTGATATTCAGGTTTTAAAGGGTTCGAGCGCCTCAGCTGTTTATGGATCAGATGCCTCAAACGGGGTCTTACTGATTACCACCAAACATGGGGTCAGGGCTAAACCCGTTGTCAGTGTATCCACTACTGGGCAAGTCGAAAATGTATGTTATTTGCCTTCCTACCAGCAGACTTATGGAAGTAACGGCGGTGAATACTATGTGTACGACTATACCAATCTGACTACCTATATTCCTTTCGAAAACCAAAGTTATGGGCCAATTTACAACGGTGCAACTGTGCCCTTGGGTCGTATATTACAAGACGGCAGCCTGGATATGGTTCCCTATTCAGCTGTTAAAAATCAGAAAAAAGACTTCTTTAACACAGGCACTACTACTCAGAATAATTTCTCCTATAGCGCCGGTGATGATAACAGCCGTTTTTTCCTAAGCGGTCAGGATATCAGAAGTGGTGGTGTTATGCCGTATGATCAAGGAAGACGTGACGCCTTTCGTGTTGGCGGATCAAAGACCTACGGCGTTTTTTCCGCAAATTTTTCACTTTCTTATACTAATAAGTACACCAATACGGGGAACACAGGCTCGATCTATGATAATGTGATGGCTGCCCCTGCAAGCATACCACTTTCTTCTCTTAGGAACTTTGCTTCCTATAAATATGCCACAACAGATGGCTACTTCAATGATTATTTCTATAATCCTTATATGACTGCGGGGACTCAACGTTATTTGCAGACAGACAATAACCTGACTGGTAATGTGCAATTGAACCTGAAACCCACCAAGTGGTTGAATTTCTCCTATAGACTGGCGATGAATAGCCTTGATAGAAAATGGGAATATAATGTGCAAGAGGAAGATTATTCGGATTTCTCCAAAACCAATACTGTCGCAGTTTTCTCCAATGCTAACGGAACAGGCATTGATACGCTACCTAATTGGGGGCCTAAATGGATAGCAGTGAATAATGGGCTTACCGCTCCCACTTACGAAACCTATAATTACAGTAATTTCCTTTTGACCTCAGACCTTCTTGCAACGGCGGTCACTGACCTTGGAAAAAACTTTAATTTGAGAGTAACTTTGGGTACTACTTATATCGATAATAAGATTACAGAGGTTGGTATTAATGCAAACACCCTGTTTTTCCCGGTGTTTAACGTGCAGAACCTGACTGGAATTCCTTCATTATCAGGGTTGAATTACTTTGAGGAAGCAAGGAGATTAGGATATTTTGGTGAAGCAACCATTGGGTTCAAACAACTGGCATATTTACACGGATCCTATAGAACTGATATTGACTCCCGTCTTTCTTCAGCAAACCGGTTTATTCCCTATTATGATGTAGATGCCTCTGTGGTTTTGAGTGATATATTTCCAGGTATCGCAAGAGGTAATTTCCTTGAGTTTGTAAAGGCAAGGGGTGCTTATTCCGTTACAGGTAACGCATCGGCGCTTGCAGGCGGATCACAATATATTGCAGACGGGGCTTATGCCACCGTACCGACGATTCTTCCTGCTGCCGGATATGGTTTTCCATATAGCAGTGTTGGTGGGTATGGTTTAAATACAAGCATCGCCAACCCAAATATCAAACCAGAACAAGTTGTAGAAAAAGAAGTAGGTCTTGAATTTGGATTTGAAAAAGGCCGTTATAGTTTTGGAATTACCGGTTATGACCAACACCTGACTAATGGTATCGTGTATGCTCAGATTCCACGCTCCAGCGGTTTTGATCAAGCGTTGCTGAATGCAGCTGTGACTGAAAACAAAGGCATTGAAATGGATTTCCATGGCACAATCGTTAGGTCTTCCAGCTGGACATGGCAAGTAGGTGTCAATTATACTTATTATCATAGTTTGGTGGAGGCCATTAATCAAGGAACACCCACTCTGAATATCTCCGGATTTAATTATGGATTCAACGGGGTTCAGACAGGTGCGGTTTTTGCAGTTGTCGGTGCCGCCTATCCCAGCATCGAAACGAACGATTGGGTAAGGGATCCAGCTAATGGAAAAGTAATTGTAAATACAGTTACAGGGCTTCCTTCAATTGGCACTTCTTATGTCAATGAAGGGAATTCTACTCCTAAGGATGTTGTGGGGATCACTTCCAACCTTACCTGGAAGAATTTCTCGCTCGCAATCACGGCGGACTATCGTGGCGGTTACAAAATCTATAATGCCATCGGTCAGTTTATGGATTTCTCAGGAATCTCATCTGAGACCGCCCTTGCAGGTCGTCAGCGTTTTGTCTTCCCCAATTCTGAGTATTCAACAGATGGCGGAAAGACTTACACTGCCAATACGAATATCACAACCAATGACGGAAACTTCAATTTCTGGCCTGGGGTTTATGATGAAGTGGGTTCCAATTATGTCGTTAGTGGATCAGTTTGGAAGTTGAGGGAAGTAGCGCTTAGCTATAGCCTCCCAAGGAAAATTGTAGCAGCCACAAAAGTAATTCAGACTGCTACGCTCACACTCTCTGGAAGGAACCTCTTGATGATAAGACCAAAGACCAATTTGTGGACGGATCCTGAATTTGCAGATACTGTTGGAAATGCAGTTGGTGCAACTACGGAAAATGAAGCTCCTCCAACCAGGATATTCAGCGCGACTTTGTCCCTTACTCTTTAATCAATTGTAAAATTCTAAATGAATCAATATGCATAATAGAATAAAAATCTTATTTATACTGGGGCCGATTTTCCTGATGGGTTTAGCAGGCTGTCAAAAGGGAACTTTTGATATCAACAGCCCGAACCCCAACGTGCCGTCAGTTGTGCCGGCCAAATTCGTGTTGTCCTCTGCGCTTGCAGGATCGGCTCTTTTGCAGTATGGTGGTGGCCAAACCGATCTCATGAATACTTATATGGGCTATCTATCCATAAGCGGGGGCTATATTCCCAATATTGCATGGGAAACGTATAATGTGACTACGGATTTTGGTTCAGCAAACTGGGATAATGCTTACCCGGTTTTGGAAAACTATGTTTTTATTGAAAACCTGGCCAACCAGGATTCCAGCCAGGCCAATTTCGGGGCGATCGCAAGAATTATGTTGGCCTACCATTTCAGCCGGCTGGTTGATGTTTATAATGATATTCCTTACAGCGCTGCCTTACAAGGTGCTAACGGGATATTGTTTCCTTCTTATGACAAAGGATCCGATGTATACACTGCGCTGATACACCAACTAGATACTGCAATAATTATCATCAATAATGGCGCTGGCGTAGCAACTAATCCTGGAAGTCAGGATATCATGTTTGGCGGACAAATGTCACAATGGATACAATTTGCCAATACGGTGAAGTTAAGAATGTTGTTGAACCTGACCCAGACTGCAAATGGACCCACTACCATTCAAACTGAACTAGCTGGACTAAATGGATCAAGTTTCCTAGGAGCTGGGGAGGATGCGATCATCAATCCAGGATATACTAATTCAAACCCTGCTCAACAAACTCCAATTTGGCAAACCTATGGCTTTAGTCCAACAGGTGCTGCAAATGGCGATGAGAATTACCTGGTAGCTTGCAGCTATATCGTTAATTTTTGGAGTTCAACTAATGATACCAGTCGTCCGCAACAAGTTTTTTGTTTAAATAACTCTGGTGTTGTTCAAGGAAGAGCATTTGGCAGCAATAATGGTACGGAAACCAGCCCAAATATCATTTCCCTTCTTGGGTATTATTCTTATCCGGGATCTGCCGGACCTTATACCAGTGGCCTGGTTGTTTCGCCGACTGCGGGATCAGTTTTATTCCCTGCGTTTGAAAGTTTGTTTTTGCAGGCGGAAGCAGCCCAACGCGGATATCTTTCTATTGACCCGGTGGCTACTTATGAATCTGCCGTTTCCGAAAGCTACCGCCTACTATCAGTTCCCAATTACCAGACATCTGCAACGGCTTACTATTCGCAGCCGGGCAATGCTCAGGTTAATATCGTAGGTTCCGCAAATCCTATAACCACCATAATCACCCAGAAATGGGCAGCGTTGATCCTTTATGATCCGCTCGAATCCTGGTGTGACTGGAGAAGGCTAGGAATACCTGCTTCATTACCGGTTTCCATTTTCCCTGGTACTACAGCAACTCATATTCCTTACCGGTTGCTTTATCCGACTAGTGAATATAAATACAATGCGCTAAATGTCGCTGCAGAAGGAACCATTAATGCACTGACTTCGAAGATTTTCTGGCAGCCATAAAAACTACACTTAAAACACAAAATGGGAATAATTATGAAAAAATTTCTTATCATAGCCTTTGGGGTTTTATCTCTAATCTTTACGGGATGCTTGAAGGACACGCCGCCAACCAACTTTAGCAATCTTCCACCCATTGTTGAGATGGAATACCCAGCCGGTGCTAATTTTAGTGGCTTGGGAAGTGGTTTGCAATATTTTAGCGGAGGTGCGTTAACATATCCCTCCAGTGATGTTTCGGATACTGCGATCATATTGATTAATCTGGCTTCTCCTTCTGTCGAGGGTAAGGAAGTTACCGGTACTGTTGGATTCAGCCAGGCACTCCTGAGCAGCTACAATAGCGAAGGTCTGGGTCTGACTTATTTGCAGATGCCGGATTCTGACTATTCCATCATCAATCCTAATTTCGATATTCCTGCAGGAACCCGTATAGATACCGTAAGGATCGTATTCTTCCCGGACAAGATTTCGCCTACATCGACATATTTATTGCCACTGGCGATATTAACGGCTTCGAATTACACCATCAGCGGAAATTTTGGCGTTGTTTATTTTTCAACCATTGGGAACCCTCTGGCTGGGGCTTATCTCTGGGATTACACAAGGTGGAATGCACAAGACAGTAGCGGCTCCCCGGTTACTGCTGATGTCGGATTGAACACGACTCTTTTGCCGGACAACCCAACCCAGGTTGAGGTGGCCAGTGGCTACTATATTGGACCCAGATATGTAATTGATTTCACTAATAACAATGGAGTATTAAGCAATTTCTCGGTAAGTTTTAATACTGCTGATCTTGCCACAATGGCTGCAGCTGGTGTTACCATCACCAGTGGCCCTAATATACTTATAGCGGATTCGGCGAATTTGATATTTAGATTTCAATATATAGCCTTTAATGGATCCGGATATCGATATATAATAGACAAATATTATCCATAACATTACCCCGATTCCTTTTGCAAAAGCCACTTCATTTAGTGGCTTTTGCAATCTATCTTGAACCTCACCCAATAGCGAAAAGGCAACAGGGTAAACTATAAACTCCTAAATTCGATTACCCTGAACAATCATTTGGATTTGTTTGTTCTAATGACATAACTTCTGCCTCTTTTTAAATGAAGGTTTTAGAACTAACCTTTAAAAAATCACGGGGCCACGTCAGCATTAATCTTGATGCATACCTTTTCTTAGATTTTTTTTGATGCTGGCTATGATTTTCAAATCGATTGGAATAACATGCGGATCTTTCTTGGTACTGACCTATTTTTTTAGTTTTTAAATTTACGGTTTCTTAAATTACAGAGGATTTATAAAAAAATATAAACATTTGATTATGGCAAGGAGAGTGGAATTCTTATTGATGATGGCGTTTATCTTTTTAATTGAGGTAGTAGATGCGCAAACAGTTCCGGTAGTAGGTACTGTAAAAGATGAAAAAGGATCACCCATTGGATCTGCATCTGTCGTGGTGCAGGGACAAAAAACAGGAACCACCACAGATTCCCTAGGTATTTTTAATATCAGTATTTCTCCGAAGACGATGCTCATCATTACTGCTGTTGGATATTTACCAGATACCCTGCAAACTGCAAGCGAAAACAGGCTTAGCGTCGTATTGAAAAGGAGCGTAAATTCCCTCAATCAGGTTGTGGTCCGCAGCCAAGGACAGAACAATAACTCAGATCCAGCTGCGGTTCAGCGTAACCAGTCAATGGGCGCGACTCTAAACGATTTTGCGACCTATCAGCATCTTTTCACCGGGATGGTGGTTGGTTCTTCAGGATTCTCCCCAGGGGCAGCGGTTGTTTCCATGAGCAGGACGCCTAATCAACAAACCTATACTGGATCTTTTCTTCCTGTATTTTCACATAAAGAGGACACCAAAGGGACGCGCTACCTTTTTGATAGATGGGTGGGGGGTATTGTACTAGACACGGGTAATAACATTATAGATAGCAAAGGGAACTATTTCAACTATGATAAGGTTTCAAGAGGTCTGTTAATGACAGAAGATTTTAAATCAGTGATCGAAGTAAACAAGGATCAAGTCAAAGCGTTTGATTTAAAGGATGAAACGGGCAAGGATTATATTTTTGAGCAGGTTGCAGGAATTAACAATGGAAATTTTATTCAGCAACTGGTCAATGGTCAAAAATACCGTTTATACAAAGGGATCAACACTAAATTTGTCAAAGAAAATCATGTTTCCGACGGAATGACGGAAAGCGGCAATCCATACGACGAATATGTAAACGAGTATGAATATTATTTGGTTTTGCCGGGAGGCAAGGATTTTCGGAAGCTGGTATTGAAAAAGAAAGCCATTAAAGAGACATTGAATATGGAGACCGCCAAAGTAAACAATTATCTTTCGCAACATGCTGATGACGAGATCAACGAGGACTTTTTGATTGGCCTAACCCTATTCATAAATCAATAATGCTAATAGGATAGAGAGATACAAGGATTATGCATCAATGTTCTTAACACCTACAATTGAAAAAAGAATATGCCGGATCAACCACCCAATAATCAATTGAACATTGAGATTAGTGAAGAAGTAGCGGAGGGGGATTACGCCAACTTAGCGATTATTACCCATTCTCATGCAGAGTTTGTAATTGATTTTGTCAACGTTATGCCAGGAACGCCCAAGAGCAAGGTTAAATCTCGGATCATCCTTACCCCTCAGCACGCAAAACGCTTTATGAAAGCCCTTACTGAAAATGTAACTCGATTTGAAGCGTCAAATGGGAAGATCCAGGATTTGGAAGAGGTTCAACTTCCTTTGAATTTTGGAGGCCCGACCGCGCAGGCATAGCAAGCGGAACCGCTGCTGGTTAATCTATTTGGAATAAAATTAATTTTTTATTAATGAGCAAGATGAAAATAATTTCGACCGGATTTCTCTTATTCTGCTTGACTTCCGGATTTGGACAGAGCTCGCCTGATCCCATATCTGTCCAGAGCAGTATCCAGGATTTTACGAACTCACAAACTTCCAAGACTTATACGGGCACCTTCTTGCCTGTATTCTCACAGAAGGAAGATACCAAAGGCAACCGCTACCTTTTTGATTCTTGGGTACCGGGAACCGTCGTGGCAGCCAATAATTTTGTACTTGACAGCAGCAATTTGTTGTTTAACTACGATAAGATGAGCCACCATCTTTTCATTACAAAAGATAAGAAAAATGTGGTTGAGGTTAACAACGAAGAATTTAAATCGTTTACATTCAGAACCGATAGCCAGGAATATGTCTTTAAGCATGTTGACCTGATTGATCAATGGAATTTTTTCCAGGAACTGGTTTTTGCAAGCGATAATTATTCCCTATATAAATTGACGCATACCCATCTGAAGCGGGCTAATTATTCCACCGATGGTAAATATGAATATGGCAATGACTTTGATGAATACGTGGATCAGATTGAATACTTTATTATTTTTCCTGGTGGGAAGCTATATAAGAAAATTAAGCCAGTTCGCAAATCCATCTATGAGGTTTTGAGTATGGAACGCACCAAGCTGGATGGTTATTTTTCCCTGCATAGGGAAAGTTTTATCACCGAAAACTTTTTAACTGGCTTAATATTGTCCATCAACAAATAATCTATAGTAATAAAATGATAAAGTCATTCTTCTCGCTGATCCTGCTTTATTCCTTTTTTGCTGCCCAAGCCCAAAATTCGGATCCAGGCCGGGATTGGAAGCTTGGTGTTCAGATGTGGACATTCAACAAATACACCTTTGTAGAGGGTTTGGCGAAGGCAGACAGTTGTGGGTTCAAATATATTGAAGCCTATCCTGGTCAACAGCTCGGGGGGAATTTCAAAGGAGAGATCGGAGCAGGGATGCCGGTGGAAGAACGGAAGGAACTGAAGGCTTATTTGTCCAAGAAAGGATTTGTATTATGGGCATTTGGTGTAGTTGACGGGACGGACGATGCAAAGACAGATAAGGACTGGATTAATGTCTTTGAGTTTGCTCATGATATGGGCATTCAGGAAATTACAGCCATGCCTACATCTTCCCAACTGGATCTGGTCAATACACTTTCTGGAAAATACCATATACGAGCAGCCATCCATGATGAACCTGGTGTAAACGCCTATGACCATCCTGATTCGGTGTTGAGGGCCATTCGTAACCGACCCAATCTCGGAGCCTGCGTGGATATCGGTAATTGGGTGCGTAATGGTGTAGACATTGTGGATTGCCTGCAAAAACAATTGCATGGCCGGGTCTTCTCTCTTCATCTCAAGGACGTGCAGCAGGCTGGATCCACTCGAGCACCCGACGTCCTTCTTGGTTCAGGAGCCTGCAATCTTCCAGGAATATTCAGCGAATTGAAAAAAGAGGGTTTTAAGGGGTTTTTTTCATTAGAGGTTGAATCTGAAGGCATTCCTAAGATAAAAGACCTTAAAACGGATATCAATTATTTTAATGCTCAGGCCCGAAGCCTTGCCCGCCAATTATAGAATTCCTTCATCAGCAAAACTGAAAAAGCCTTCCGCGCTCACTATGATATGGTCGAGAAGTCTGATATCAAAATACTTTACTGCTTCCTTAATTTTTTGAGTGAGTTCTTCATCTGGCCGGCTAGGCCGGAGATTTCCAGAGGGATGATTATGACAAAGGATAATGTTCACCGCGTCCTCTTCCAATGCTTTTTTAAGTATTATCCTTGGATCGGCTACAGTACCTGTAATCCCTCCTTGGCTGATGATCTCAAAATGGCTGATTTTATTAGCGCGGTTGAGGAATATCACTGCAAATACTTCATGGCGAAAATCCTTCAATAATGCCTGGAGGTAGGCAGCCACTTCATGGCTGCCAGTTACTGAGGGCCGCTTAATGGAACTGACAGCCTGTCTGCGTCTCCCCAATTCCAAAGCCGCTGCGATGCTGATGGCCTTGGCAGATCCAATCCCTTTTATCTTCATCAGTTCTCTAACCGTAAGCCTGGCCAGCCCGGGCAAGCTATTTTTACCCGCCTGGAGTATTTCCCGGGACAATTCAAGGGCAGTTTTTCCCTGTGATCCAGTCCGAATCAAAATTGCAACTAGTTCAGTATCAGTAAGTGACATCGGTCCCTTATTAAGAAATTTCTCTCTTGGCCGATCTTCCTTTGCCCAATGATTAATAGAGTACTTTTTCGCTTGCATATCCAAGGTTTTGAGATTAATTTTAGTCTTAACAATATCTTATATTTTGTATACGTTCGTATTGATATTTATCAAAAAATATCATATGTCGTGTACTGGTCACGTAACCTTTTGAAAAACTTAATCTAAATCCAAATGAAAACGAAAACCCTTTCAGCAATTGGCGGCTGGCAATCCTTCCTTTTTTGCGTCGGCATGTATGTCATCGCCTTATTCTTTTCCATCTTTGTTTGTTCTTCGATTTTTTATGCCATGAATGCCAAACCTTCTAGTGGCAAAGAAGCTGCTTATGAAGTAAAAAGCATCGACAAGGCAACTACCCTGGCATCTTTGAGTCATTAACAGGTAAGTGGACCTGCCTTATTTTTTTTTATAGATTTGCCCATAATTGCACTTTTTATGAGCAGGAGCAGTCTTTTATTAACAGACAGAGTTAATAATTTTTCTGTACCCGGTCTAACCGGTATTCTCTATTGAGTTATATCTTCGCGACACATTTCCTTTCTATGCAGCATACAGCCAAGATATTTTCGGGAACTGGATCTCAATATCTGGCCGAAAAAATAACTCAGCAATTCGGTAACGACCTGGGTAAGATCACCATCCACCATTTTAGCGACGGAGAGATTCAGCCCGTGTTTAACGAAAGTATCCGCGGAGACATGGTTTTTTTGATTCAGAGCACTTTTTCACCGGCAGAAAACTTGTTTGAACTATTGCTCATGATCGATGCCGCACGGAGGGCATCGGCCTATAAAGTAGTAGCCGTAATCCCCTATTATGGATATGCCCGCCAGGACCGCAAGGACAAACCTAGGGTAGCTATCGGCTCAAAGTTGGTTGCCAATATGTTAGTGGCTGCTGGAGCTGACCGGGTTATCACCATGGACTTACATGCGCCACAGATTCAAGGCTATTTTGATATTCCCGTGGATCACCTTGACAGTTCGGCCATTTTTATCCCATATATTGAGCAACTTGAGGTGGAAAACCTTACCTTTGCCGCCCCCGATGTGGGAAGTGCCAACCGTATCCGGGAAATCGCCGCTTATTTTAACGCTGAAATGGTGATCTGCGATAAGCACAGGAAAAGGGCAAATGAGATCGCCAGCATGGTAGTTATTGGAGATGTGGCGGAAAGGGATGTTGTACTTATAGATGATATTTGCGATACTGGCGGTACTCTTGCAAAGGCTGCTGGTTTATTAAAAGATAAAGGCGCCAGAAGCGTTAGAGCATTATGCACCCACCCGGTGCTCAGCGGCAATGCCTATACGAATATAGAGAATAGTGTGTTGGAAGAGTTGGTTGTTTGCGACACCATACCCTTGCAACAGGCAAGTTCAAAAATCAAGATTTTGAGTGTTGCCCAGCTTTTCGCAGTTGCCATCCGAAATGCCTTTGAGAACAGAAGTATTACTGGCTTGTTCATACATTCTCAGTTAAGGAACAAATAGTCTTTAAATTCATAAATTTTCATATAATGAAGACGATTACGATCGAAGGACAACTCAGGACCGAAATTGGCAAAAAAGCCACCCGCCAACTTCGCTCTGAGGGAAAAGTGCCCGGTGTAATTTACGGGGGTGCCCAGGATCTCAGTTTTTCAGCTCCTGCAATTCATTTCAAAAACCTGGTATATACGCCCAATTTCCAATTGGCAGAAATCAAACTGAACGGGAAAGTGCATACTTGCATTTTGAAGGATTTACAGTTTAACAGAGTGACAGATCAGTTAAGCCATGTTGATTTTCTCGAATTGGTAGAAGATAAAAAAGTAATTGCAACCATTCCTTTGAAGTTTACAGGAGTTCCTTCAGGAGTAAAGGATGGGGGTAAACTTATTACGAAGATGAAGGGATTAAAGGTTAAGACTTTCCCTAAATATCTAAGGGAAAATATCGAGGTTAACCTGAACGGGCTTGAACTCAATGGCAATGTAAGGGTGGAGGACGTAAAAATTGAGCATTATGAGATGCTTAATTCTCCACGGATTCCCATCGCTTCAGTGGTCTTAACCAGAGAATTGAAACAAGAGGAAACAGCACCTATTGCCGCTGCTCCTGGCGCTCCCGGGGCGGCTCCTGCCGCCGGCGCTGCGGCTGCTACCCCTGCACCACCTGCCGCTCCCACCAAAAAATAAAGATTCGGGCCTAACTGGTAATTACGGAAAGGCCTGGACGTTTCAATTGTTTTTATGGGTAAGTTTTTAATAGCAGGCCTGGGTAATATCGGTCCGGAATATGCGGGTACGCGTCATAATATCGGTTTTGATATCCTCGACGCATTGATTCAAAAACATCATTCAGGTTTTGTGGTATCCAGGCTTGGGGATTTAGCAGAGATCAGATGGAAAACAAAAATCATGTACTGCATCAAACCCTCGACCTACATGAATTTGAGCGGAAAGGCCGTAAAATATTGGATGGACAAGGAAAAGATTCCAATTGAGCGGGTATTGATCGTCGTTGACGATGTCGCGTTACCACTATCCAGAATCCGTCTCCGCCCATCAGGAAGTACTTCCGGCCACAATGGTCTATTTAGTGTGCAGCAAGAATTGGGGAGTGACGCCTATCCCAGGTTGCGTTTTGGGGTCGGGAATGATTTCCCTAGGGGCATGCAGGTGGATTATGTATTGGGAAAATGGTTACAAACCGAGATCCCATTGGTCAGACTTAAGGTTGAAAAATCTGTGGAAATCATTGAATGTTTTGTCAATTTGGGTATCGAAAGGACGATGAATCAATACAATAAAATAGAGATAACGCTATGATTTTTAATTGAGAATCTGTATTTTGCATGATTATTTTGATATTCAATATTCCTATGTGGTACCTGTGGCCTTTCCAGGCAAATTGAAAACTGAAAAGAATTTTCTATTTAAATCCCTTATTGAATATGAAAATATTCTGCGTTGGACGTAACTATGTTGCTCATGCTGTAGAACTTAATAATGAGGTTCCGGACGAGCCCATTATATTCATGAAACCGAAGAGTGCCTTGCTGCAAGCACATACTCCATTTTACTACCCCGAATTTACAAATGAATTGCATTATGAATGTGAATTAGTATTAAGAATCTCCAAAAATGGCAAATATATCCAGGACCGCTTCGCTAGTAAATATTATGATGCCTTAACTGCAGGAATTGATTTTACGGCCCGTGATGTTCAAAACGAACTGAAGGAAAAGGGTCTGCCCTGGGAAAAAGCAAAGGCATGGGACAATTCTGCTGTGATTGGTAAATGGATACCCTTACAAAATATCAAGAATAAAAAAGACATTAATTTTTGTCTGTATAAGAATAAGGAATTAATGCAGCAAGGAAACTCCGGATTGATGATAAATAGTTTTGATAAAGTAGTTGCTTACATTTCTACCTATTTTTCTGTAAATATCGGTGACCTGGTTTTTACAGGGACCCCTGCAGGCGTGGGGGAATGTGTAGTGGGGGATGAACTCGAAGCGTTTGTTGAGGACGAGAGTTCGTTGATTGTCGAAATCAAATAGTCGCAGCATCTGCCGCCATGGCCAATCCAGATATCTTATTACGTGCTTACCGCCTGATGTGTACTGCCTCTGCCATGGCAGAAACATACGAAAACAACCGCTCAGTCTGCAAATATGTCCATTCTGTCTCGCGGGGACATGAGGCAGTGCAAATCGCCGCAGCCTTCCATCTTTTGCCTATTGATTTTGTAAGCCCTTATTACAGGGATGAAAGCTTATTGCTTGCTCTTGGATTTACGCCTTATCAATTGATGTTGCAATTGTTAGCAAAGGCAGGTGATATTTTTTCCGGCGGAAGGGAGTACTATGCTCACCCAAGTTCACGAGCTGAAGACAAACCCAGGATCATTCATCAAAGCAGCGCGACCGGGATGCAGGCCATACCTGCGACGGGGTTAGCGCAAGGGTTGGCGTTTCTGGAAACAGCAGGAACTTTTTCAGCTCCTCAGCTGCCAACCGGTCTGGCGCCGTTGGTCCTTTGTTCCCTTGGAGATGCCAGCATGACGGAAGGAGAGATTAGCGAAGCCCTCCAGGTTGCAGTCTTGAAAAAATTACCTGTCATTTATCTTATTCAGGACAACGGCTGGGGAATAAGCGCCACTGGAACAGAAACTCGCATGATGGATGCTTTTGAATTCGCTTCTGGTTTTAAAGGATTGGGAAGACTGCGGATTGATGGGACCAATTTTGAAGAGAGTTATGATGCCATTAAGCCCGTATTCGATTTTGTACGACATAACAGAAGTCCATATCTGATCCAGGCTAAAGTGTCGTTGCTTGGACATCATACAAGTGGCGTACGTAAAGAAGCATACCGGACAAAGGAGGACTTGGAAAATCATGCCATTGATGACCCTAGGCCCAAACTACGGACCATCTTATTGGGTAAGGGTATGCCAGAAGAAAATTTGCTGGAAATGGAAAAATATGCCGCAGACGAGGTAAACCAGCAATTTGAAGAAGCGAAAAAAGCACCCGAACCTATAGCGGAAACTGTAGAGGATTTTGTTTTTGCCCCGACAGCCGGAATCCAAGAAAAAGGGATCCGTGCGCCAGTGGATGGCAAACAGGTTACCCTGGCTGAAGCTGCTTTATTTGCCATCAGGGAAATCATGGAAGAGTTTCCGGAGGCGGTTCTATATGGGCAGGACGTAGGAAGACGACTTGGTGGAGTGTTCAGGGAGACGGCAACCCTGGCCGAACAATTCGGAGATCAACGGGTATTCAACACCGCGATACAGGAAGCTTACATCATTGGTTCCACAGCAGGGATGAGCGCAATCGGGCTAAAGCCAATAGTGGAAATACAGTTTGCAGATTATTTGTATCCCGGATTCAATCAATTGGTTACCGAGTTATCAAAATCTTGTTACCTGAGTTGCGGAAAATATCCTGTGCAGGCGCTGATCCGAATTCCAGTTGGTGCTTATGGAGGGGGAGGTCCCTATCACAGCGGTTGTATAGAAACGACCCTGCTGTCTGTAAAAGGAATCAAGGTAGTCTTTCCCTCTAATGCTGCAGATATGAAAGGCTTGATGAAGGCCGCCTTTCTAGATCCTAATCCCGTCGTCATGCTCGAACACAAAGGCTTATATTGGTGTAAGGTTCCAGGTACTGAGCAATCAAAAACCCCGGAGCCTTCAAAGGATTATATATTGCCCCTGGGCAAAGCGGCCATGGTGCTCCAAGCCGATCCGGAAAAAATTTCGGCGGGTGATAGTTGTGTCGTGGTCACCTACGGAATGGGCGTTTATTGGGCACTTGCTGCTGCAACCCGGTTCCCAGGTCAAATTGAAGTGATTGATCTGCGTACCTTATTTCCGTTGGATGAGGAATTTGTCTACAGGTCTGTACGCAATCATGGGAAATGCCTGGTATTGACCGAAGAGCAGCAAAATAATTCATTTGCTGAAGCCTTCGGCGGCAGGATTTCGAAACATTGTTTTTCTAGTCTTGATGCCCCTGTGGAGGTTCTTGGCGCCCTGAACCTGCCTGGAGTTCCAATGAATATAATCCTGGAAAAAGCAATGCTTCCAGGTCCAGAAAAAGTGTATCAAAAACTATTGCTTTTGCTTTCTTATTAAAACGATCCATATTTTTGTGCATGGAGGATAAATTTTAAAGGAATAACACAATTCTTATGAGGATACTGATTATTGCTTTTTTACTTATATCAGGGATGGCATGCAAAAGGAACCTTTCCCGCTCAGATCTCGAAAACCAGTTAAAATTATCCATGCATAAATTCCTGATCAGCCGCCCAAATTATGATTCGACCAAACTCAAATTCGATGTGCAAAAGGTATATTTTTTCGAAGACAAGGCTATTTATGAGTGCGAATTTGTAGTGCATATGTGGTCGAATGGACATGATACTACTGGCGTCATGACAGCGACGATCACCAAAGACTTTACTATCGTTAAGCGGAAATTATAAAAATTGCGGGAGATCTGATTTTGGGCATTACGCCAATGACCCTTGCTATCCATCTTGTGGGACTTCCCAAAATACTCTTAGATAATATTGAACCAATGAAGGTCATGGATTTACCAAAAAGGAAGACCAAAATAGCACAGCTAATCGAACCTTGGCCTTCCTGGATAAATCTATAAAGGGGGATGGTACAGCAGGTAAGAAATAATATCCATTATTTATTGCCACCGTTAAGCTGTATACCAGCACGTTTGAAATGATGGGTATATGTATTTTCCTGTTAAGATAATTGCAGCATGAAATATGAAAGAAAATGCCCTCCTGACTGAATCAGAGGGCATTTGTGCGGAAGAGGAGATTCGAACTCCCATACCCTTTCGGGCGCTACCACCTCAAAGTAGTGCGTCTACCAGTTTCGCCACCTCCGCGTGAATCGAGCCGACCAGAATATCTTCGGGCAGCAAAAATACAATTTTCAATAAATGTCCCAACTACTGTTTTTTCAAGACAATTCTGAAAGTAGTCCCTTTACCCAAATCAGACTGCTTTACATATAACTCCCCCTTATGGTATTGTTCAATTATCCGCTTCGAAAGGCTAAGACCCAACCCCCATCCCCTTTTCTTTGTAGTGAAACCCGGTTTAAAGACGCTATGCAAATTTTTTGCGGAAATACCTTTCCCTGTGTCCTTTATATCAATATAGATTTCCTGTAATCCCTCCCTTATATCAATCTGAATTTTCCCCTTCCCTTCCATTGCATCAAGTGCATTCTTTAAGAGGTTTTCTGTGACCCAGTCAAAAAGTGGTTCAGAAATCTTGGCCATGATTTCTGTGGCGCCGTGCGTGTCTATGCTGAATTGCACTTTTCCTGTCGCTCTTTTCTTGATATATTCCACCATTAGCCCAATATGGCTAACCAAGTTGGCATTTTCCAATTGCGGCGTGCTACCTATCTTTCCGAAACGGTCCGAAACCAGTTTCAGGCGATCGATATCCTTTTGCAACTCAAGAAGAATTTGATGATCATTTCCAGTTTCCTTTAACATCTCCAGCCATCCCTGCAAAGAGGAAATGGGTGTACCGAGTTGGTGGGCTGTTTCCCTAGCCATCCCTGCCCAAACCTGGTTTTGAGTCGCTTTATTGCGGACGCTTAAAGAGTAAAAGGTAAAAAAGATAAAGATCGCGACGATGAATAATTGCACGAGCGGATAATATCGAACTTCGTCCAATAGGCTGGTATTACCGTAATAGTATCTGTTTGCGATATAGGGATTTTCACTGAGTTTAATCTCAAGCGGTGGATTTTCAGATCTGAATTTCTTGAGTTTATTTTCCAGGTAGGCCTTATCATTTGCAACCTGGAAAGAATCCAGATTGACATAATCCATGATGCTGTCTTTTTCGTTTGTCTCAATAATAGGTATGGACTTTTGCTCGTTATGAATGAGATTGGGCAGCGTAAGGTTTAATCCTTGGGTATTTGGAGTTGCGATGGCTTCACCAGCCGCTACCCATTGCTGCACTTTTTGCCGTTCCTCCGATTCAATCTTTTGAGCAAGAAACTGAGAATAGATGATGGTTCCACTAACAATCCCAATTCCCAATAGGGCGAGGAGGGATCTCCAGTTGAGCAGGCTTTGAATCATCACCGAATGTATCAAATGCTGACGAATATCTCGTTTTTGGCCTTTTCTACGCCGCTTCCCCTATTTTTGGAATAATTAAACTAGACTTTCGTGCCTTCAATAGCGATAGTAATCCTTAATTGGAATGGCCGGAAATGGCTGGAACAATTTATTGATTCAGTACTATCCAGCAGTTATCATAATAAGTCAGTGATAGTCATTGACAATGATTCTACTGATGATTCAATCGCCTTTTTAGGCGGTCAGTATCCAGAAGTAAAAATTATCACCTTAGAGAAAAATTATGGATTTGCCGGAGGCTACAATAAAGGTTTGAAGCAAGTGCAAGCCGATTATTATGTGTTACTCAATTCCGATGTTAAAGTAGAGCCGGGTTGGATAGAGCCTATTATTGAGTTAATGGAAAAAGATCAGGCAATCGGCGCATGTCAGCCCAAGGTATTAAAATTCGGTATGACTGATTTGTTTGAATATGCGGGGGCTGCAGGGGGTTGGATTGATTCCCTGGGATATCCTTTTGCGAGGGGGAGGGTTTTTGAATTCTGCGAAAAAGATCTTGGACAATACGATGATGCCGGCCCCATATTCTGGGCCAGCGGCGCTGCACTTTTTGTCAGGGCCTCTTTGTATCATAGCATAGAGGGGTTAGATGAATATTTCTTTGCCCATCAGGAGGAAATAGATTTTTGCTGGAGGTTACAACTGGCTGGATATAGCATATTTGTCTGTCCGCAATCCGTAGTCTATCATGTAGGTGGTGGGACTCTAGCTAAGGACAATGGAAGGAAGGTCTTTCTGAATTTCCGGAATAATTTAATCATGCTGGTCAAGAACCTTCCTCTCGGCCAGATCATCTGGAAAATCCCATTCCGGGTATTCCTTGACGCCATTTCCGCATGGAAATCTTTGATTCAAGGTAATGGCGCTTATTTTTTGGCCATAATCAAAGCTCATCTTGCTTTTATAAAATGGCTAATAACAAAAAAAGAAAAGAGAAAATTCTTTAAGAAGAAAAAAGGTATGCTAAAGGGCTGGTTCAAAGGGAGTATTGTCTGGGAGCATTTTGTACTCCATAAAAGAAATTTTCAGGAAATTGTGGAGAACAAAAGATGATTTTTTCGCTTATTCCATTAAATTTGCCAGGCAACCTGAAAATTATGGAGCAAGAACATGAAATAAAAGACCCCAAACTGAAAGACTTTGCATACAGCTGGGTAAACTCTTCAGTATTCCTTTTCTATCTCCAGGTCCTTTGTATTGTTGCGCTGCTCTTGGGAGGTTCCTACGGTCTCTATACTCATCGTTATAAAGGGAAGCCAGAGGTAAATGTGCCTGGCAATACCTTGTATACCCCTCAATACAAGTAGTTCAAATATTTTTCTGGCAGGGAGGTATTCCTTATTTTTGCCGTCCCCTAAAGTTCTTTGCAGGCGCAGGTTTTTATGCGGAAGTAGCTCAGCTGGTAGAGCGCAACCTTGCCAAGGTTGAGGTCGCGGGTTCGAACCTCGTCTTCCGCTCATTTTAATTCCATCCTTAGAGGGATGGAATTTTTTATTTGCACTTACCCGGGTGGCGGAACTGGTAGACGCGCAGGACTTAAAATCCTGTAACCCGAAAAGGTTGTACGGGTTCAATTCCCGTCCCGGGTACAAAAAATATTAGCATTAATTTAAAAGGACACAAATTTTTTTTTATTTGTAAATCAAAGCGCTGCTCAATCCCATGCTAAATACCCAGGTCAAGTTGTGGAGAAAATTTACCAGGGCTTCAGAATTGACCCAGAAACCAGGACAAAAAGAGCGATCCAATCCAGAGTTGCCAGATGAATAATTTTTTGAGTTCCTTGCGGGTAAACTTCATTACAATACTCCACTTTTGAGCCATTTTTTATTTTAGCCATGTCCTTATTTTTGTGCTACCTTAATTTATTAATATCAAAAAATCTCACGATCATGAAAAAGGCAAGGATTCTATTTGCATGTCTGGTTTTGATCACTTCTATGTCTATGGCCCAGCAGGGATTGGACTCCAAGGATGGCACTCTCTTCAATCCATCTGTGTCAGCGCTTGATTTGTACAAAGGCATCAGCTTTTCGCCAGGTTTGTCCTTCGGTTCGATCCTAAACCACACTGATTTGCCAATGGATAAATCTTTGGGTTTTGCCAATTTGGGATTGAATAATAAACCTAAAGCGAATAGCGGCGATGATAACCCTGTTTTTCCCATGGGATGCATACTTGCCAACTTGGGTATCGGCGTGGGTGACCTTTTCTGGGGGGGAGGCTATGGAACGGTTTTAGGAGTTAGTCCAACCCTGGACGTCGATGTGGCTATCACGGAAAAATTAGGAATCGGCAATATTGGCGTCGGGGGCACCATTGCTTATACTTCCACAACCTGGACTTACTCTGATGGATCTTACAGTGATGTAAAAAAATTCTCAGCCATCCTGGCGGGCTTAAGAGCCAGTTATCATTTTATGTTCAATACTGGTAGCCTGAATGATAAATTGGATCCTTATGCAGGGATTTTGCTAGGATTTATTATTGCCGATAATCCGGGCGGCTTGGGCAACAACAGTTCTTATTTGGTACCCAAGGCAAATGTATTCCAGCCGGGAGTATTTGCCGGGGCGCATTATTATTTTGTACCACATTTCGGGGTGTTTGCCGAGCTAGGTTATAATGGATTTTCCATATTTACATTCGGTATCACGCTCAAGACGAAATGAAATACAAACAATTCAGGGACATCAATAGGACCTTTGAGGACTTTTGTCTGTTTTTGCGTTTCCAGGTTAATTGCCTGAAGGGATTCAAAAAATCATCCAATTCAAATTGCTTCCTTCCGAGGCAGCTACAGATACAGCCTACAAAGATTCCACAACCTAGCCGTTGATTTGGAGATTTTTCATTGTTGCAAAAGGGACTATTTGATAGCATCCTTATATTTAAGTCTGTAGGCCAGGGGGGAACCTTCCTTTATTTTTTTGAATTGGCGATAAAAAAAAGGAATACTCTCAAAACCGACACTGTAACAAATCTGACTGATTTGCTTGTCCGTTTCGATCAGGAGTTTGCAGGCCCTGCTGATCCTATATTCATTCAGAAATGTAAAAAAGGGCTTCATCAGGCTTCTGCTGAAAAAACGGGAAAAGTATTCCTCACTCATGCTGACATGCGCTGCGACTTCTCCCAGGGATATTTTTCTTTGATAATTCATGAGCACGAACTTGTATACTGCATTGATGCGTTCATTATTTGTATAATCCAATTCGCAAGAAAAATTATTTTGACTCAGGAGTTCAAACTCATTGGTAGTAGACAACTCATTCAGAATTTTCAGCAGGAGGATATATTTTTCAAATGGACTTGTATGGAGCAACCGGTGAAATTTAGACTTAACATGCAAGGCGATGTCTTTACTGAATTTTACTCCCCTGTTCGATTTTTCAAAAAGCCGGCTGATGGCGTCAAATTGACCGCTTGTCAGCCACTGGATTAGTTCCTGTTTAAAATAGACAACAATGGCACCCGAAGGTTGTTCCTGATCGGCTGTGTTGATCCAGCAATGTGGTAAATTGGAGCCTAATAAGACGAGATCATGATCAAAAAATTTTTCAATATGGTTTCCGACGTACCGAACACCCTGGCTATTGGAAATAAGAGTGAGTTCAAATTCAGGATGATAGTGCCAGGGGAAGTCGAATTCCTGTTTGTTATCCTGCTTGATCACCCTAAACGGCTTGGATTCCATTAAGGAGACTGATTTAAAAGCAGGTTTTATCATGCTACTATTTTTCCGGAGCCGTTTATAAATCAATTAATAATCCAATATAAGAAATTTTCAGTAGCTGTTGGCAGGAATGCACTCAATTGTGCAAAGATTTATCATATCGCAATTTTTAGCATGGGTAAAGAACAGTATTCTGATGTATTTAAGTATTTATGCCTCCACTGATTTGATGTCGAAAGGAAATAACCTGCGGCAGGATCACCTCGTCAATGGATACATCTGTGTCGTCTATGATTCCTTTTGTTAATATCCAGTCTTCCTTATGCTGAATTATGCCTTTGGGGGGAATCCGAACCAGTGGTCCTAAACTTTCTATCTCTAGAAAATTTCCATTGATGTAAATTTCGTTATTGGAACCAAGGTCTGGGTAGGCCAATCCAGGACAAACATCAAATTGCTTAATAAGTATATCTCCATGCAAACAATAAGCGCTCCATCCTTGTTTATTATTGACGCCAATTTTTTGTTCTGAAGCTTGCAGGGGATTTTGCTTTGCCTGTATATATTTATTTCCCCATATCCAGCGAGAATCGTTCATGTCAGTGTAAGCCCAAATCGCCATTGAACGTATTGGTAGCAAATAAGCCTCGCCTTCGCCAAATGGTTCCTGGGGTATGACCGCCCTCCCACCTGGAGCCAGGGCCGAAATTGCCCATACTGATAAGTCAACATCCCAGATGTTTTGATTGATTAACCGATGCAAAATGGTTAGTCGATTGTCACTAGCAGATAAACGGATCTCGAGTTGTTTTACAATTCCTGTGGGTTTTTCCTTTGCCTGTGTTAAAGTGAGGATTTCCCGCTCCCAGCTGTATTCAACAGGATCATTATCGGGACAATAGCTGCGAGGGATGGCTTCAGGTGCATGCCATAGCCTGTGTCCACCATAGATCCGCCAGCCGTCCCCTCCCGTTTTACCAGCTTGGGCAGTATCCAAATAAAAAAGATTCTGTTTATCAATCCAACCAAATCGAAGTATCCGAGGGCCAATGTCGGTACTGACGATGACCTCCGCCTCTCCATTATGCAGGCGGATGCAATTCCGCCAGCCCATAAAGAGGACTTTCTCTTCTATCTTCAATGAAGGTTGATTATTGTTCAAAGCAAGGTTCGAATTTAGTAAGTATCTCGGATCCTGTCTCCGTCACGACGATCAGATGCTCAAGTCTGACGCCATAATCCTTTTCATAAATTGCTGGTTCAAGAGCAATGACCATACCGGCGGCCAATTCGGTGGCATTGTAGGGGACAATCCGCGGCTCTTCGTGATATTGCGTACCTACGCCGTGGCCGCTATGGTGGGTATAGTGCCCGATATGCGCCCTCATCAGCCGGTCTACCTCTTTGGCCTGTACGCCCGGGCGTATTGCTCCGATCCCAATGTCCAGGGCTTCTTTGACCAATGCAAAACTTAGTTTCTGAGATGGAGTGGAATGCTGAATGGCTACCGTATTACAGCAATCACCCCAGTATCCACCAAGACAGGGGGTGAGATCACAAAGGATCAGATCGCCGGCAGCGAGCCTTCTATTAGATGGCATGCCACCTCCAGTGGCGGTTCTGGGACCACTTGCAAGGTCTGCCATGATAGGCACCCTCATCCCGGCCGAAGCTTCTATTTCCTTGCGTACCATGGCAAAAAGTTCCAGTTCGGTGATTCCTACGCTGGCGTATTGCATGACCGCATGCTGCCCGATATCGCAGAGTGCTGCTGCTTGCCGGATATGAGTAAGTTCATCTTCATCTTTGACTGCACGCAAAAAGGCTATTTCCGAACTGATGTCCACCAGTTCAATCCCCTGGAAATGCTCGGTCATCGACAAGGCTATGGATAGAGGCATTGAATTTGGCTCAATGCCTATTCTAGCCCTTCCTGTCAATCGCTTTTTCAGCTGGTCCCTAATTTGAAGAAGACATTGCCGGGAATAATCCAGAGGTTGCTCAAACGTATAACTGCCGTAGGGCTGAATGGCGACGGCAGGATCCAGTGCAGGCAATTGATCTATTTCATTATCGGCAATGACCAGGGTGGCATCGTTTTCAGAAAAGACCAACAATGCTGCGGGGATAACCTGAAAAGGGGAGGGGCCATATTCAAAATAGAAAAAATAACCACTGAAATATTTTATGGATGCGGGAGAAGTGAACAGGAAGGCGTCGATGTTTTTTGTTCTTTTCAGCTCCTCCAGTTTTTGAATTCTGGACCTGTTTGCTTTGCTCATCTTGATTATTTTACATTCCAGATATGCTATTCAGGCTTGGTGCAGGGGCTAATTTAATAAGCCCATGCCATATTTCTTTATTACTTCGGGATTAAGCTCGATACCCAAACCCGGGAGTTGGGGTACGTCCACATATCCGTCTTTCTGGACAAAGGGAACAGTTAATAGTTCCTTTCGGATAGCTGATTCAGTCACCGAAAATTCCAAAAATGGCGCATGTGGAATGGCGGCGATTAGATGAATGGAAGCGGCTACGAGGACCCCGGTTTTAAATGCATGGGGAACACATAAGATGTTATGATCGGCTGCTATCGTAGCAATTTTCTTGGCTTCCGTCAGGCCGCCACAACGGGAGATATCGGGTTGGACCACGTCAATATGGGTCTCGTTTATCAACCTTGAAAAAGCCAGCCTTCCGCTTTCCTCCTCCCCAGTCGCTATGCGCATGGTGGTGGACTTGGTGAGTTCCCTGTAGCCAGCATAATCTTCCGCCGGCAAGGGTTCCTCAAGCCAATAAATATTTAACTGTTCTAAGGCCTTCGCTAGGTACATGGCAGATTTCAACCGGTAGCGTTTGCCAATATCAATCATAATCTCCACGGAATCTCCTGCAGCTTTGCGCGCGGCCTTGATCAGCTCTAGATCAAAATGTACATTATATCCTAGGGGTCCCCATCCAAATTTGATTGCCGTGAATCCTTTGACGCTAAGTCTCTCCACCATTTTAGTGACTTCTTCCTTGTTTTCCGGCATCAGGGCGCTTGCATAGGCCCTTATTTTATTGGAATAACTCCCACCGAGTAATTTATGAACTGGCTTTCCCGTCACCTTACCCATAATATCCCAGAGTGCCATATCGATTCCACTCATGACGTGCATGACAGGCCCCATTCTCCCGTAATAATAGGTCTTTGCATACATGTCTAGCCAGATCTGTTCATAATCAAATGGATCGGCGCCGACGACAACCTCCCTCAAACCGTAACAAGTCCCATGCGACATATACGCATCAATAATGGCCTTTCCTACAAGGGGGGCCGTATCCACTTCGCCATACCCTATAATTCCTTCATCCGTTTCTACAGTAATAATAAGATCATCCTGGGTGCCATCCGCGGCACTGGAAATATTTGAAAGTTTTAAGATAGTTGCTTCTACATGGGTGATCTTCATCTTAGTTTATTTTGGTAGTCTCCGACAATGGTTTTTTACCGAGCATCGGTTTATTCTTTTTAAAGAAAGCTAATAGGGCATTTTCATATATGGTAACCATTACGGTGCTTACCAAGATGAGTATACCTCCAATTAGCATAAGACTTGTAATTTTCTCATTGAGCAGGAATATACCGAGGAGGGCTATGAAGAAAGGGAGCAAATAAGTCCCCAGAACAGCCTGTGTGACATCCATTCTCTTCAGGATATAAAAAAACAACAACATTGAAATTCCATATACAATCACGCTGAGTTCAAGAATTCCAAACAGTGCGACCTTGCCGCTGTGTATGAAGGCGGAATAATGAATGGGTTCCACCCAGATCAGCAAAGGGATACTGGCAAAGCACCCAATGAGAGAACTGTAGACCAGAATCTCCAATTCTGTGAGTTTCTTATCTACCAGCATTTTGCAATAGGTATTGTAAAATCCGCAACAGCAACAGGCAAAAAGAAATATCAGATTACCCGTGAGGTATTGCCCCTGTTTGAAGTCCGCCCCTGAAATATCAGAGAGTGAAGTAAGCAACACTCCGGCGATGGCCAGCAGAAAACTCAAAATCCGGATAATATTCATTTTTTCTTTAAGAAGAAAAACAGCAAAGATCGCAACGATAACAGGAATGGTAAGGGTGATAATGCCAGCATTAGCTGCAAGCGTTAAACGAGAGCCTAGTGTATAGGCGTATTGCATCAGAAAAATACCAATGAGTCCAGGTAAAATAAAAAATTTAATATCCTTCCATCTCCAACGCATTTTTACGCCGCGTTTCTTATTTTCCATCCATAAGAAGGGCAAAAAAATGAGGGTGCTCACGATCATAGGAATAAAGGCCACAGTAATTGGTCCCATTGTGTTGCCGATTAATCTGATAACCGGAACCTGTGTCGCCCACATAAAATTGATAATAATCACCAGGGACCAGTCAATCGTTTTTTGTGAACCTGCTGCACGCATACCTTAGGAATTAATCAGGAAATAATTTTTATGGTACTACAACACTCTGTCTTATTTGGGGGGTAGGCCTGAACCAAAACCGCCGTCGACAACCATCGATGTACCCGTTACAAAGGAAGCTTCATTACTTGCAAGGAAAATGGCGGCCTTGGCAACCTCTTCCGGTTTTCCAATTCTCCATAAAGCATGTAATTTACCGGCTTCCACGCGGGCTTGGGCCGGATCAGACTGACTTTGGAAATATCCTTCCGCCAGTCCGGCGTCTATATAACCTGGGCAGATACAATTAACCCGGATCCCTTCATGTCCATGGTCAATGGCCATGGCCTTTGTCAATCCTATAATGCCTGCTTTGGTTGCACAATATCCGGCACAGGAAGGTTCAACAAAAAAACCGTTCACTGAAGACATATTTACAATGCTTCCTTTCGTTGCGCGTAAATGAATGAGAAAATATTTTGAGCAAAGAAAAACGCCACCCAAATTTATGGATAATTGTCTGTTCCATTCTTCAAATGTCGTATCTGCAACCGTCTTGTTCACTTGTATGGCGGCATTGTTGACAAGCGCGTGGACCAAGCCTGTTTGTTTTAAAGTAAATTCCACCAGCTGCTGCACGGAAAAAGGATCGGATACATCAGTCAGGCTGAAGACGGCCTTGGCTCCGGTTTCTTTAATCAATCCGATCGTCTGGTGACCACCAGTCGCATCGATGTCGGCCACTATCACTAGAGCGCCTTCTTTGGCAAATTCGATCGCGCATGCCCTTCCGATTCCCGATCCGCTGCCCGTAACAACCACACATTTATCTTTAAATTTCATATCCTGTATTTATAGGGATTTATATTTATCATAAACCTCACGAAGAGTTTTCCCTTCTAGTAATTCTCGGCGCGAATGATTTTCTCTTTCTACTTTTTCGCTTGCACGCTGCAATACCTCAAGTTCAATCGCGCGGGGGACGACCACGATGCCGTCGAAATCTGCGTAAATCAGGTCGCCTGAATTGACTTCCACCTCACCACACTGAACAGAGTTGTCGTAGCCGACCATAATGCCCCGGCCTTTCGAGTCCAAAGGACGAATGCCGGTATAATATACAGGAAAATTCATTTCTATTATTTTAACGCAATCGCGGACCTGACTATCGCAAACACAACCCGCAACACCCTTGCGTTTGGCAATCGTAGACATGAGTTCACCCCAGGGAGCATTCTTGCCGCGTTCATCTGTTGAATGAACCACCACATCTCCAGCTTCGAGAGAATCCATCGCTTCGATCTCGAGGCCATAGGGATTTTGTTCCTCAATATTATCGGTTTCGATCCAATGGAATGTTCTGGCTCTCCCAACACAGCCGCATTTGTTCATATTAGGAAGCAAGGGTCGCAAACGTTGGTGCATAGCCTGGTTCCGGTGACCCATTTCATCCAAAATATCACAGACGGATGCGACGTATAAATGCTCCTTTATGAAATGAAATAGGTCGGCATCTTTCTCAAATTGTATCATCAATTTAGGTTTAATGTTTATGATAGAAGCTGTATGGAGGGTCTTCATTTATTCAGGTGGCCGATTAGCGTAAAAATGCATTCGGGAGGGATTGATGCTCTGAAAGATTTTCCCTTTACGCTTACAGCCGGATTCTTGTGCAAATTCTGGGTACTGTCGGTATAAAACAGTTCAAAATGATCGTAGGCTGGGAGGTTGGAAAGGGCCGCTCTTAAGCTAATGGATGATGTCTTGTTATTGACTCCTGCCATCGTGATTTGTCCGGTCACCGGGTCTAGAAATGTAACCGCCTTAACACTGTCCTCTATTGTCGAACAGTCAATCCTCCAGGAACCTGGCAGGATAAATTTAAAAAACTGCTGGAGTGCATAAAAATGCTTCCTTGGGCTATAAATCTTATTTTTTTGGTCATAGGATAGAATGCCCCAGTAGCTAAAAGTACTTGGAGCATGATGCTCGTAATAACTATCATATCCTTCCCAGATCAGGCAGGCCTTTGCTCCATTTTGCAAATGTCCAATCAGATAATTCACACAGTCGCTGGCAAATTTATAGTCGTAGACTCCTATTAATCCATCATCCAATCCATCGCGCCAGGCATTCCATTCCGTCATCCAATAGGAAGAAAGCGGGTAGGGTGATTTTTTAAGTGAATCCATTGTATTAATGCTGACGGGATTTCCGCCGTAGCTGTGTAATCCGAAATGGGCAATCCTTGACATCACCACCGAATCATTCATGAGGGCAGGGATATAATCCAATACCCCGCTCTTCATTCCAGCCACATCCGGGGCCACGTATCTGACCTGGTCCATGCCTAAAGATTGCATCCTGTCTATTAATTTTCTAAGAAGCCTGACGAACTGGGCTGATCCCACGGTGGGCCCCTCATTGTGGATGTCGGGTTCATTCATCAGAGAAATCAACCCAATCTTAAGATGCTTGGTTTTTATCGCATAATAAAAAAATGAAACCAGCATCTCAATATATTCATCCTCATATTGTGGCTTTACTACTGTACCGCCCATCCAAAGCGGAATGGGCCCCATGAAATTGATCATTAACTTATCCGTGATACCATGCTCATTCATGAAGCGGATCATATTCCAGGCCTTTTGAAATTTAGGGGTTTCATAGAGTTCGTTATAATAATCCCAATTAAATGTAAACGGGTCGTTATTATCATTTTGGTCTTCCCATTTATACACTGTTTCCACAATGACTCTCCAAATGCTGGCATTCAGTGAATCGTGCAGCAGACTGAGAGCAGGCACGAGCTCTTCACCGTTCCAGCTGCGTGTATTGACATTAACTCCAAAACCGTCCAATTGCTGAAATTTCTTGGCCCCATCCAACTGAAAGTTTATTTCCGAACTGGCATTTCTTGCCTGGGCCCATGTTTTGACAGGAATAAAAAGTATGAACACACATCCGGTAAAAAGCAACGCAGTTTTTTTCATTTGTATCTTTTTATGATCTCCTTTAAATTCTGCAGGATTACTGGCTGACAACATCCTTATTTGAAATAATTATAGCACCAATATGACTTCTCTTAACTTGTACCACGTAATCACCTTGGCCCAGGGTCTTTACGGTGAAGCCTTCACCCGACAGATCGGGCCGCCGCAAAATCCGCTTGCCATCGATGGTAATGTTCGCGGGGTTAAAGATCAAGCGCAATGTCTCTATTCCATCGTAATCTGTAGCCGTATAATGAACAAAGCCAGGTCCATACATCACTTTCTTGAGGATCCCTGTTGAATATAGTAGATGATTTTCCCCCGGCGGCGCCCAAGCTGGCACTGCAGCAAATGCGTGATAAAACATCCTGGGGCCTTCTCCATAACAATCGGACCACCAAGAAGTAATGCCTTTGCTCAGAGGGCTTTCTGAAGCCATGCCATTGGAATCGCTGCAATAGGTCACCCAGTTAAGGGAACGGTAGGCTTTCTCTTTATAGCTGGTATCACCAGATGCAGCGTACCAACCAGCACATTCCGCGGCATAGCGCGCGGTCTGGTAGTCCATTTTGTAGAGAAAACTATCCTGCTCGCCGACAATATGGGCACCCCACTGCATAGAGGGCTCACCCGGAGCTGACCGGAAAATAAAATATTTTTCGGTCCACATGATTAATTTGGGCACATCCAGTTTAAAGTCCGGATCGAAATCCGGATGATCCAGCAGGTAGAGGGTCGCATTACTTGCGCTCATATTACTCCTGTATACATTGCTTTTTACATCGGTATCGGTATGTCCGTCGGTCCAGTAACCAGTCTTCATAGGGTAATGTAATATGAAATCTTTTGCTTTATTCATTGCAAGCCTATAGGCTGCTATATTACCTAGTTTTGCCTTGACCAAATTATCAAGCAGTGCGTAACAGCCAAACCAATTAGCGCCATAGGGTGCCGTCACCTGGCCGGTGCTCATCACGACGCGATATGGCCAAACGGATGCAATGGCTGATCCCGTCCTAGCATTGCTTGCCAGTACATCGGCAACATGAATGGCAGCCAGTTTAAATTTCTCTTCGCCAGTGTACAAAAACAATTTGAAATACGTCAGGCCAATATCACCGGCGTGGTCAACCTGGACTTCATGAAGTACTAACCTTTTACTATTGGTAAATCCCCTAAAATCCAGATCCCCTGCATTTGTGGTGGTATATGGAAAATTAGGCCAGGAAAAAGAGGAAGGGCTTGTTCCATGATCAATTGTATAATTGACAAAATTGCGGATGATCGACATTACCAAACTGTCTCCCGTATATTGGTAATATAGACGCGCTGATTCAAACCAATTGGGAATTTTCTCTCCAATATCATTCATCCAGGTATCGGGATCCAGTTTGGCATTCTTATAGGCACAATAAAAATAATATTGCGGGTAATCTGATCTAGGCGCTGGCCCGGGACTGTTAGGGACATCGCTGTAAATAAAATGCCAGCGTTTGCGTAAAAACTCGTCGTAGGCCATCGACCGGGGACTAAACCAGGGAACAATCTTGTCCAGGCTGTCTACTATCACACGGTGGAACGCAACCGAATCAGCCAATTCCTTATATCCGGTCTTGGGCATTTGTGCAAAAACAAGGCTCTTTGCAAAATAGACGATCGTTATGATGATTATTTTTTTCATTAGATTCTTTATCTTTTAGAGCGGTCGCCTGAATCAAGGGATAATGGTTCTTATTGCCATTCGATCTTCCTTTTAACCCGGGCTAAGACAAACGGTTTTGATCTTTATCTGTTTCCCTGCATGACTTCTCTAATAAGGGTCGAAATGAAAATAGATAATACTAAAATTTCCGCTGATCGTTTTTCCCTGTGCATTTGAAATACCAATTGGCAGCATATAACTCTGGGTGCTGTCTACTTTAGCTGGATAAAAATAGACTGTTAGGGTATCCAAATGCGTACCAGCCGGAATGGTGACCGAGGTGACAGGAAAAGAATATACCGAATCCGGTAATGAAATATAGGATGTGCCATAGGCTGCATTATAAGCGCTTAAGGCTGAGTCGTTGATTCCCAGGGTTACTGTCAGCGGGACAGAGAGGGGCTTGGGCGAGGCGATGTTGACGACTACCAACTCACTATCGAATAAATCTCCAGCCGGAAAAACCAATCCGGTATTACCAAAATTTTCCAAACCTCCGAAGGGAGGAATGATTTCGATGATGGTACCTACTGTACTGAAATCCACTGCTGGCGCTTCTTTAAAACAACCACCCAGCAACACTGATACAAGCCCGAGGAGAAAATACATTTTTTTCATAATGTTCCTTTTTTGGATTTTAGGGCATCCAGAATATTTTTGATGTAAACTGGTTGATGTTTCCCTGGCCATCAACATTTGCCGCATTGTAATGAAATTCGCTGGTTGGATATAATAACCGGTATGGGATATGCGTAGCCGTGGTACCCGGATAAATGGAAACAGGCAGATCCGTAGGAATCCCGAGCCTCCGCCAATCACTCCATGACTCAAGGGGGTCATAACCGTTCAAAGCTGCCCATTTTTGGAGGATGATAGTGTTGATCTTATTGGCGGAGACATCGATATTTACTTTATCGCTGGGCTGTGAATAAAAAGTTTGGGCAATATCAATGTAATCGGCGATGCCCAGCAAGCGAAAAGATTCAGTAACAGCCGATTTAAACAGGGCTGAAGGATCACCTTGTAAATAGCCTCGCTCAACAGCTTCCGATTGCAAAAACAAACTTTCGAATGCGGGTAGAATAGCTGCGCTCTGGCCAGGCGATTGGAGGATCCCGGAGCCGATTCCGGAGATGATCGAATTGCTTTGTCCTACGTCGCTGCTTCCAAATGCTCTGCCTCGGATCAAATTGGAATCGTTAGGAGCATAGAATAGGGCCACCCTGAATGTATCGTTTGTCCCGAAATAAAAATTAACGGAATAACTGTTTGCCCTATAGGCCTGGTTATTGCCAGTTGGTGATCCATTGGTAGTGTACCCGATATCCTGCCATTGTGGATTCTGCTGCGCTTGAGAAGAATTTGAATATCCCGGATTGATTGCAGCATCCTGGCCAGCTCCCAAAAAATCAGCCGTGGTTAAGCCTGTTAAATTGGATTGAATATAGCCTGGGCCGTTAGTAGTTTCTGTTTGGCGCATCAATATTTTTAGTTTTACGGTTTGTGCAAATTGCACCCACTCGGTCATATTGCCTAAGAACATGATATCGCTGGGCCCCGGATTTATTGCTGTTGCAACAGACGCTCCATTGATAATCATAATGGCGGAATCCAACTGGACGATCAGATCTGAATATATGGAAGCAGCATCATCGTATTTGGGAAAACTGTTATTGGGATCCAGGGCCTGGGAATAAGGAATATTATTGTACATATCCACCAGGCGTTGGAAATGAAAGGCTTCCATGATTTTAGCAATACCTGCGAAATAGGCTTCGGTGGGATCGGTCGACTCATTTTGGATCAACTTATAATTCTCTAAAATAGGATAGGTATTGTCCCAGTTACCCGAGAAAAAATCGTTGGTAATATTATAGGTTAGGGTAGAAGATGCCGTGATGCCATAAACCGCCCAGTAACCCATCCAGGTATTTGCAAAATCTTCATTGCCACCCAATACCAGGCCGGCGGAAGCGTTGAGGGCAGCAGAAAGGACAAAATTGGGTGGCACCGCCGATGGAGTATTTGGATTGACGCTGTTGATATCAGTTTTTGTACACGCACTCAGTGTCAAAATCAAGCAGGCTGATATACAGATCAATAATTGAGGTGATTTTTTAAACATGGTAATGATTTTTGACATGGATGATCATTAGAATTTGACTGCTAGTGTGGCCCCGAAAATTCTGGTTGGCGGAGTTTCATTGACGGAATTGGTGCCTACCGCATTGCTTGTATCCTCACTGAATTCAGGATCCGTCCAGATATTTACTTTAGGCCTTATCATAATCAAGTTTCTGCCGGAAAGCGCAAAACTTAAATCCTGAAAAACCTTTGAATTTGCATACCACTTCCTGGGGAAATCAAATTTCAGAACCACTTCTCTAAGCTTAAAGACATTTCCTTTCGTTACATAATTGGATCCTACGTTGAGGTAAGAGCCTCCCCAGAAATTATAATCGGCATCGTCGGTGGTAACATTGGTATTGGTCACATATTTTCCATTGCCTTCGTCAATCACCGAATTGGGAAAAACAAAACGCTGCCGGCCCGTCGCTACAGAGGTTTGGCTGATCCCTGCAAAATCCATTGCACTTCCCAGCGAATTGTAGACCTTATACCCAGACCTGTATTCCGCCGTGGCGCTGAGTGTAAATTGTTTGTAAGTAAGACTCGAAGTCATGCCAAGTACATCGGTGGGATTGGCATTGCCCATAATTTTCAAATTAGGATCCAGGGTGGGATCTCCGGTTATTGGATCCACAATGACCTGGCCATTTGGATCTCGGGTCCAGTCTCCTGTTTCTATTACCGGATATGGCTGACCGACGACGGCATATGAATTGGACGAAGGTCCGCCAATCTGGATCGAGGGGACTCCCCCGTTGATGGAGAGCACTTTACTCTGGATATGCGTGTAATTGACACCTACATTCCAAAGCACATCCCCTGATTTTACCAGTGTGGCTTTCAACTCTGCTTCCAGTCCTCTGCTTTGTGTGCTGGCCGCATTGATCAGCCGGGAATCAAATCCTTGAGAGCGCGCCACCTGGGCATATACGATACCGTCTCTTAAATCCTGTTGGTAAACATCAGCTACCAGATAAACCCTGTTTTTCAGAAGCCCCCATTCCAGTCCGAGTTCATTTTCAGTAATGGTTTCGGGTTTTATATTCGGATTGGCAATAATGGGGTTTAACAGAAATCCTCCAAGTCCGTTAAAGGGAAAGCCAGTGGACGATGATAGGGTGGGGTCCGTAGCATAAGCACCATCGGCTATAAAGGCCGAGCCTGCCGCAAGTGCCGAGGCGTTACCTGTGACGGAATGGGCTAATCTAAGCTTGAGATAGTCTACAGCTTTTCCCGGGATGGAGGGAACCAGTTCGCTCAAGACTACCGAGCCATCAATATCATAATAGGGAATATACCGGTTGGCCTTAGACAGGCGGGAATCATAATCCGTTCGGTAAGACCCATGTACAAATACGACACTTTTATAACCCAAAGTCAAATCTGCAAAATATCCTTGTTTTTGAGCCTGCCTGTTGGATTGTCCAAGGGTAGGGATACCCGTTAAATTGGTGATATTGTAAAGTGGGAAAAACAGGGGGCCTGCATTGACAGTCAGTGAATTGATCTGATTATCAATATAGGAAGTACCCAGAGTGCCCACTAAATGGAAAATGGGGGAAATATCCTTACTGACGGTCATTAATAGGTCGGAGGTAATCAAAAAATTTGAATTCGTGCTGGTCAGGTAAGCGGCCGGTGTGGGTGAAAGCGCATTGTATTTAGGTGACTCCTGCACGGTATCGAGGCCCGTACCAGAGGGGTTTGAATAGATGACTGTATCGCTGGTCATCGCATGGTTATTGAAAAGTTGTTCACCTTGCGTATAGTCATATCTGGTGCTTGCAAAATTGACGGCTGCGCGATAGTTGAAACTTAACCAGGATGTAGCTTTCAGGCTCAATAAGACATTACCTGCCAGGTCATTTTCCGTCGTTTTATTCCGATAATTATCAATATCCCAATAAGGATTTTGCGCAAAATCATTGAAATATCCGCTGGGGTCTGCAAATTTATTATTTTTCCAATCCTTCAAACTGGTCAGAGGGACCTGCTGAGGAGTGTTGAGCACATCGTTATATACCTGACCGGTATTGGTCACGTTGGTGTATTTGTTCGTATACGCCAGGGAATAAGAGGCAGAAAATCGATTGTATGTTTTTGAACCACCCATGCGAAATACTTCTCGGTTTCCAAAATCTTTGGGTACCACCCCGTTAGTATGCACATCCTGGGCGCTTAAGAAAAATCTATTATTATCGTCTCCTGAACTAAAGGAAACGGTATTCTGTGTGGTTAATGCATTATCGAAAAAATCCCGCTTCCCATTTTTTACAGCTGAATAAGGAACCATTAGCAAACTTCCGTCAGCCACCGGCCGTCCCAGTGGAACCATGACGCCGTTAAACTGGGGGCCGAATTGTTGGTTTTCATAAGGAATATAATCACTAAGATTATTATAATCATAAAAAATGGTTTCTCCTCCATTACTTCCAAATTGCGTTTGAAGTTTGGGCATATAGGCCACCGTCTCTAGTTGGACGGTAGAGGAATAATTAATAACGGGCCTTCCTGAAATACCTCTTCTGGTTGTGATCACCATTACCCCGTTGGATGCATCAGAGCCATATATCGCCGCAGCGCTTGCACCTTTTAATATGGTAACTGATTCAATGTCTTCCGGATTAAGGTTGCTAATGTCATTGTAGTAGATGGCACCATCAACAATGATCAGGGCCTGATTATTACCGGTCAGCGAACGGTTTCCCCGCAAGGTAATCCGGGTTGGTGCAAATACACCGTTGTTTATCGTACTAACTTCCATGCCCGACACTTTTCCTGTCAATCCATTGGCCAAACTGATTGGTTTTGCCTGATCGAGTTCCTTTCCCTTGACTTCAGCCGTCGCATATCCCAAGGCTTTTTGCTGCCTCACAATACCCAGGCCTGTCACTACGACTCCGTTTAGGGCCAGGGTTCTGGAGATAAGGGTAATATTATTTAACACAGATCCTCCCTTGACTTCAATATTTTTATCTTCATACCCTATAGAAGAAATGATTAGCGTGGCCTTAGCAGGCGTGGCAATTACAAAATGACCGTTCTCATCGGTCTTGGTTCCATTGCTATTGCCAATTATACGCACCGTAGCAAAGGGAATGGGATTTCCATCCTGCCCGATCACATTACCCGATACTGTATTTTGCTGAGCATACAATAGGGAGAAATTCACCAGTAGCATATTCAAGAAAATGAAATGCTTTCTCATAAAGAATACATTTTTGGTTACAGAAAAAATGAATACAGTCAGATCGATGGTAAAGATTCCATATGTTGGGCGATCCCCAGGCTGATAAATAATTAGCTCCCCGGTACCCGTGAATTGAAGCTTGTTTAATTGCAACTCAAATATACCTTCCGCATCGCCCAATTTTCTACCCGATGACGGATCATTTATTATCCTATTTTGTCATATTCCTTAGAGAATTGTTGAGTTCTAAGCGAGACTGAAGGAAAATTGCCCTCCTGGTTGCGCATGTAATAATCATTTTGAGGAGGCGATACTGCCCTTGATATTTTCTATCGATTTAGAATAGTAATCCGAACCTGAAGTTTTACGGCGTATTCAATTCCTTCAGGAATTGAAGAAATGCTAAAAGCTGTTCAATTGAAGTCCCGTCCCGGGTACTAAAAGGGGCAAATTGATATTTTGATTGATTTGCCCTTTTCTTTTTTGGCTGAAATCATTGTCCAGTGTGTAAATCATCTAAGCAACCCTATTTAGCCTATGGAGGCGATATCGAGATCCGTCAAAAATGGGTTTTCCGGGACGCCATGAACACTAATTTCAATCAGGATGATGGTGCTCCAAAGCCATGCTTGTCTCGATCTTAAAATAAGATTTGTACGCCGCCAGTCTCTCTAAAAGATCTTGGTTCTCTTGAATGATTTTTGCTTTTTCGGTTTCGCCCGCAGCAATGATGATGTAGTTGAAAATGGAATGGGCTTTATCAAAAATAGTTCCGTTGTTCACAACAAATGGCTGATAACCGCCGGTTACCCAGCCACCGCCAATATCGTTGTTGTCGAGGTAAGGTGCATAAAACATATAATGGGGCATTACCATATTTATAATTCCTCCCTCAGTAGGTACTCTCCGAATCGGGGACAACATATATGATATCCCTACTCTGGATGCGGGTTTATACGTTCCGTTTTTTACTCTCTGCACAACCGTATCTCTTATTTGTTTGAGTGTATATTTTCCAGTCGCTCTCATGGCTGCTACGTCAAAATAAGGCTGCAAATACACTATTGAACCTGCCGAATCGTAACTGATGGCTGCATAACTATCCTGGATAAATGCAGTCCATTCAAATTCGGTGCGGTTAATAAATGTTGAAAAACCATTTGTTCCCTGTCGTGCCATGTAATAACCCTTTTCCGGGTCCAGCAAATACACTGTTGCGCCGTTCCTTAGATGTGGTGGAAGGGCGCTTAATGCATATTGGAATTCAAGACTGTCGGGCATTTTATCCAACTGCCAGCCTTGTGTTGGTTGGGCAATACTTGCAGCGTCGCAAATAATCATCCATCCAATCACGAATTGAATAGAACGTTTAAACTTTTTCATTTGAAGTTGTTTTAGAGTAAATTTAATTGCAACAAATAGCTAATAAGCCTTTCAGCAGTTTGTTTTAGGCCTTCATTGACCTTATATGTTTTAGCCGCTTGTATTAAACATTCTTTGCTTTCAAAAAGCATATGCCAATTAATCAAAGTCTTGTTTCCATTAAGCTCAAATGAAATAGTGGCTATGCAATTAAAATTTGCCAGTTGCTCGTAGACTATTTTTTTGTGTTTCACAATTTCTTTGAACACAATTTTTATTTCGTAGTCGGTTCCATCAGGACCATGCATCACCATATTCCATTTGCCACCGGGCGTGAAATCCATTTTTGTTATGGTGTTGGTAAATCCGTCGGGCCCCCACCAAAGTTTTATATGTTTGGGGCTTGCCCAAACATCCCAAACTAATTCAATGGGTGCATCGAGCATGCGGGAAAAGTGTAATTCCCTCTCTGCTATGCTATTTTTTTCGCCTGGCATTTTTTTTTGTTTTTTGGAGTATAGCTAAATAATTTTCTAACGAATCCAATCTTTTTTCCCAATGTTCCTTGTACTGTTCCACCCAGGCCGCAACCTCGTTAAGCCCTTCAAGTTTTGCTTGGCAGTACCTTTCCCTGCCTTGTTGCCTGATAATAATAAGCCCGCACTCGGCCAAGATCTTTACATGGAGGGAAACTGCCTGTCGGCTCATGTCAAATTGCTCTGCCACCGAATTAAGGTTGAGCGGCTTCTGTGCAATCTTTTTTATTATTTCTCTTCTAGTCGGATCGGCTATAGCCTGAAACACGTCTCTTCTGGCTTCCATAATATGCAAGTATTTGCTTGCAAATATATATGCAATCATTTACTTGCGCAAATTTATTTTGAAACGCCTCCTGATGGCTGAATTGCTTCTGCACTGGGGAAAGAAAAAATGTTTGCGGTATTCCACCATCGAATCAGGATGCTCGCGATGGAAATTGCTGGCAGAAAAGGAGACTAGATTTCTAAAGCATGTAATGCCTGGTAGTCCGGACCAGGGACATTGAACTTACAAATTTGTTAAGGCAGGGGTACAGATGCCACTCATCCGGCATTGCAGGAACAGTGGCACTAGACCACAAAAAAACTCGTCGGATACCTTTTTTTCGCGTATTGATCTTGACTTTAGGTCTTGAAAATTTTCAAACTCATTTATTGCAGAATCTTTGGGAACGTTTTTCTGAAATGTTATCTTGCTTGCCCGAACTGCTCTTAGCACTATTTAAGCACGGGGATTTTTATTACACTGCTATTATACCATTTTATTTGTAAAGGTATTTTCCCGTCATCAATGGTTTCATCACTTACATCTTTGCCTGTGCCATAATTGATTTGCCAATCTTTGCTCTTATTGACAGCTAACACAAAAACCAATCGACTCCCCGCACCGATTTTTTTTGAGGTAAAATATGAGTTATTGATGGGGATTGTTTCCATCTTTCCTGGCTCTAATAATTGTCTTTGGACCCGGCTCTTGGAATAACTGGCGCGGATTAGGGTGCTTCTCCCGAGTAATCTAAAATATTTTTCATCAGGCGTGAGTTCATAAATGGCGACAGAAACATCCATATCTTTTTTATTGATACTTGCTTTTAATTCGCCAAAAAAAGAGCCGTTGATCTCAAATGGTTTATTAAACGGCTTAGAGACGAAGGATAGCCCATTTGAATTATCCAACGAGCTGTCGCTTATTCTCCAAGGCCGGTCATCTATGGTATCTTTCCGGTCTTCAAAATCGACTTCCTGTCTTATGAATTCTAGAGTCGGGTAGGGTTTCGCCTCCATCTTATAATCCTGGGATACACGCATATTACTTAAGTAAAGAGTGATTGTATCGTTATTCATTTTACTTAATGTTCCCGCATGCCGCCATTCATTTGCTCCCATTACTTCATAATTTATTTTGTCTTTTAAGATTGCTGGCCTGGCACTGTCTTTTAAGATAAAATCAAACCATTGGAATACAAGATTTGAAATGTTGATGTTAGCCACAGAATCTATTCTATAACCTCCAAGAACGGATGACGGTAAATATTGGGCGCCGCCATGATTATAAGGCCCGATTAATAAATAATGGGTGGCTTTTTTATTGTACAAATGATGTTGATTAAAATAATACATGGCGCCCTCTTGATCGGCATCATAATATCCGGTCACAGTTAGTACCGGGATATTAATCTTTGAAAAATCAGATTTATATGGAACCATATTTTGCCAGTAATTGTCATACGAAGGATGTATCAACCATCGCTGAAAAATCTTACTTGGTCTTCCTTCTATTGTATCCAAAGAGCGGTATGCTTTACCGCTCACGTACCATTTCTTAAATGTGGAATCCCAATGATCCTCTCTGTTGAAATCAACTTGGTCAGTCTCTTTTGAATTAGTTACATAATGTATCCACCGAAGCATATAGCTCATAAATACATTATTTTGCATGGGATAATCAACTCCAATTCCCACAGCTACCTGCGGAACAATGGTTTTTAATGCGGGGTGTACTGTTTTTACCGCAGCCCATTGACTAAAACCAAGATAACTGCCACCAAACATTCCCACTTTGCCATTGCTCCAGGATTGTTTGCTTATCCAATCTATAATATCATAGGCATCTTTTGCATCGTGCTCAAAGGGTTCTATTTCCTGTGGACTTAATCCCTTGCCCCGGGTATTTGCAACTATAGCTACATAGCCCTTGATTGCAGCGTCAATTGCAATGGATTCATCCCCCTGGCTATTTTTGTATATATTAAATACAAAAATGGCAGGAAGTTTGTAATCCATGTCTCTTTTTCTGATCACTGTGGCTTCTACAGTTGCGCCATCCCTGGTTCTGATAAGGACGCTATCGTCAATGATATATTTCTTCCTTTCCTTGCCTTGTGCCAGCAAGGGTACTGCAAGAGGTTGTACCTGGCTATTAACATTGAACAAATTAAATATACTGCAAAGCATTTCTGCATCATTAAAGCTTATACTGTCCTTGTCGGATTGCTTGTTCAATAAAGAATAAAGTTGATCATGTAATTGTAATAAATTAAAGTTGAAAAAAATGCCAGCATTGAGAGCTGCTTCTTTCGGCAACGCCTCCAACATGCGGACAAATGTTGAGTGATATGCGTCTTGAAATGTAACTCGCTGCTCCGTTTCCATCAATTTAGCAGCACAAAATGTTTGAAATTGAAAATATACCCCCCCAATACTCTTATCAGTGGTGTCTAATTTTTTGAGCAGGATCAGAAGTGAATCAATGCTTTTGATTGCATCTGTGTATTGTTCAGCTACGGTCTGATACCGGGAAAGGTTATCGAAATAGGTTCTCTTGTCTCCTTCTTTATAAACTGCTATCACCTGCTTTGCCAATGCTGGTATCTCTTTGCCTAATGTGATGCTGTCTTTATAATATTGCTTCGGGAAATAGAAATTTTGAGCAGCTGATTGAAGGACTAAACAAATTAGGGGAAGAGTAAATAGATTCTTCAAAATATACTAATTGAGTTGTTCTTGTATTGAAACATTAAATTTCGGGTACCTCGAGGTAGCTACTTTTTCCTTTATCCTCTGATTGAAGATACTTCTTTTAAATAATACTTTACTTTGAGTGAAGCAATCAGCAACCCCACCATTCTTGATAGCTCGCTGCAGCTCAGAGGCAAGAAAGTTACTTCCTCATTTGTCCAACAGAATTTCTTCTATTAACAGCTGCCTCCTCAAATTTTCTAACAGGCTATTAAGATTTTCTGTTAATTTTTAATTCAGGGTAGGTAGCCCCATGGCCATAACTACTATACCCGAATTCCAAATGTCTTTTATTTACCATTCATTTTTGTATAAATAAAATCCAATGCCTCCACATCAGGCAATTTTTTAGCAGCCGGTTTTTCGCCCAATATCATGATATTCTTATTTATTTTATCATATACTGGCCAGATGGGAAGTTTATCGCTATTGGGATCTCCAGTGGTTGCGAAATTTGCCCAGTATGATGACATGGTCGCTGCGAGCTCATGATCTACCGGTTCCCAGGGCCGGTCTACAAATTTCAAGTTATCATACGCATAGGGAACTTCCCCGGTGTGAAAAGCCCCATACCTTACATATTCACCGGTTGCAGGCAGTTTGCGGGTAAACCGATACACATACACTTTTGACCCAAGTTCGCTCTGCATATTTGCCCAGCAGTAGTTTTGCACACCAAATATCATATCACGGGAAAGCCTGAGTTGTGAAACAGCAGCCTCCGAATCAGAACCTGCGGGATAAAGTTTTAAAAATGTACCGGCATCTCCACCATATTGCTGACTAGCATCTTTGCGAAAGTCCTCCGCGGTTTTTAACTTCCCGAATAACAAACCCTCATCTTCGTTCCAGCCCGTAAGCAGCGCCACATTATTTTCCTTATTGGCCTTAAAAATACTTCCGATGGACTCCGGCAACACATAGCCGTCGATAATGGGTGCGTGCATACCTTGCCCTTTCTGAAATAATTCTTCAGCTGGCATATTTCTTAATTCGGCTAATGAAGCGGCATGCAGAGTTTGGGCGATTCTTACACCATCCTGTTCTGCCATAATAAGATCACTTGTAGCACGCAACGGACTGCTGACAACGCTTGCGCCACTTTCGGCGATGGCTTTCTGAAACAAATTTCTGCAGAGTGGGGAGGCCACCAGGCAGTTCACACTCATTGAACCCGCCGATTGTCCGGCAATTGTCACATTACCTGGATCACCTCCAAAAACCGCAATATTCCTTCGAATCCATTCAAGCCCTGCTATCTGATCCATTAAACCGTAATTACCTGAGGCATTTCTTCCGGATTCCTTTGTCAATTCAGGATGGGCAAAAAAACCAAAGATGCCTACCCGGTAATTAATACTAACAAAAATAATTCCCTTTTTTGCCATTGCTTCACCATCATAAATAGGAACAGCAGTTCCGCCACTGCTAAAGCCACCTCCATAAATCCAAACAAGTACAGGTCGTTTATCCTTGGGCGTCTTTGCACCAGTCCATACATTCAGATAAAGGCAGTCTTCGCTGATGGGTTCTTTGGGGATAAGAAACTCCTGTGACCACATACTGAAGGGTGTTGGTTTACCTTGCACAGGGCTTGGCCCGAAGGCGTCACACTTGCGCAATCCTTCCCAGGGCCTTACTGGTTGAGGTGATTTCCATCTAAGTAATCCTACGGGAGGTGCGGCGAAAGGAATGCCTTTAAAAACATGAATATCACCATCTTTATTTACAGATCCACTAATAAGGCCGGAATCAATTTTTACCGTCTCAAAGGTTTTCCCGAATCTGAAAGAAGCAAACGCAAGTAGCGATAAACTTCCAACAATAAGTAAACGCAAGTAGGTCGTCATAACCTCTTTCTTAATTAAGTCGGTATTAATTTTGTTTATATCCCCCATCATTATTTTCCAGTCCCTATTGCAAGCAATTCCTGATCAGGGTGCGATTTTACCTCGCATTTATTGTCAAAAATCATAGTAAACCCATTTTCCGTCTTGTACGCCGGCCACACAGGTAATTCCTTACTGCTAGGATTACCGGTCTTAGCAAAGTTAACCCATGCGCTGCTCACTTTTTGAGCCAGGCCATAGGCTTCTTTGCCACCCCCCGTCATTTCCTCACATCTTTGAATATTGTTGAACACAAAGGGGAGCTCCATACAATGAAAGGCCTTAAACACGCTGTCCATTACGGGCGATTGCCAGGTAAAAAGATACATAAATACGGGTGCAGCTCCAGGCAACGCTTTTTCATCGGCTTGTTTGATTGCACCGGGCCTAAATACAAAATCAATATCTATAAAATCGGATGGTTTGATTGTTTCAGGGTAGGCTTTTTTAACTGCAGCCAAATAAGCTTCCGTTTTGTCTCTGTATTGCTTTTTTAGTCTGGACCTGGCACTATCCATCGAAATGTTTCTTGATCCGGGAATAAATGGCATGAATTCATTTTTCGTTGTGCCAACCATCAGGGGTATATTTTTTGAGAGTTCTGCAGAAGCAGCATCATTAAGCTGATAGGGTAGAAAAAAATTATCGTGAACGGGCCCCCATTCCAGACCAAAAGCTGGTCTTTCTTCAGGCTTTAGCGATTGTTGCACTTTTATCAGAGCTTTATTGCCAGCAGCATTCAGGCGTTCATATGGAATTTTTTGCAGGGAGTCTATCTGATTGGGCTGTAAGCCTAATTCTTCCAACACGGCAGCGCCCACCCGTTTTGCTACGCTATCTTCTGTAAACCCGGTTAAATAACTGCCGCTTTCCACGATCCCCTTATGAAACAATCCTTTTGCAGTAGGTGCGTTCATGAGGCAGGTAACTTTTGCTCCTCCGCCCGATTGACCGAAAATGGTAATATTTTCAGGATCGCCGCCAAAATTGGTTATATTTTCCTTTATCCATTTCAAGGCAGCTACCAAATCCATGAGCCCTGCATTAGATGAAGATTTGTACTTTTCGCCATAATCAGACAGATCCAAAAAGCCTAAGACATTTAAGCGGTGGTTTACGCTAACCAATACTACGCCTCCTGTCCGGGCCAGACTTTCACCATCATAAGAAGGTAATTCAATTGAAGATCCTCCCGTGAAACCTCCTCCATGCAGCCACACCATGACTGGCCTTTTTTCACCATCGCCCGTTTTTATTGTCCAGATATTCAGGTTGAGACAATTTTCACTGCTATAACCCCAATTATGGTTAAAAGGAAATTCAAATTCATCATTATTAACCGTGATTGGATTTATGGGACATACCGGTCCATAGGTCATTGAACTGCGTATACCCTGCCAGCTTTTTGGCCTTTCCGGTGCCATAAACCTGTCTGCTTTAGCATATGGGATGCCTTTGAAGGTATAAATGCCATTGTGTACATAACCACGCACTTTTCCATATTCTGTTTGTACAATCGCTATTTCTTTACCAGAAAAGATAGGTAAATCTCCTTGGGCATACATCATCGGAGGTATCAGATGCGAGAGGATGAAAACAAAAAGATCTTTTTTCATTGCACCATTTTGGTACAATAATAAAATGCCTGGATGACACTATCAAACTTTTTTGCCAGTTGCCATTATTTAATTTGATAGGCAGAAAACCCGACTGATAATCAAAGAAGTTTTATTAAATTCCTTTTAGATCCAGGATTAAGTCCGGAATTACAATAATGTAAAAATTAACGATATCCGCCTCCAAACCGTAAGCCATCAATTTTTGGGATCTGGTAATTTGTGTTTGCCTTTTTTAACCTTGGTTTCCATTCCTTTTTCAGTTGACCCGAAGGTTTTTTTTATGTTGTCTCCAAGATTTTCAATATTCTCACCGATACCTTCTAAAATATTGGATCCCTTTTTCCTGATTTTTTTTCTGGTTACTGATCCTTTTTGAGGCATTAATAAGACTCCCGTAAGTGCACCGATGGCAATACCCGAGAAAAATGCCAGCCAGGTTTTAGATCTATTCATAAAAAATGATTTAATCTATATTGCAATGCAAAAAATCGGGCCAAAATCTTATAAAGATCAGGTAGAAGCAAAATTCACCCAATAGTCGAGTATTGTAGATATATTTTCCCAAACCCGTCTTAGTTTACCCCTTTGATCAGGCAGCTTTTAATACTGATATATAGTGGCACGATATTATTAGCTCACTGAACAATATCACACGGAACGCAGATCATGAGTCTTTCAACCTATAAAAAAAAGAGAAGTTTTTCCGAGACATCAGAGCCCAAAGGAGGCAAATCCTCTAAACGGGCTTTGAGGTTTGTCGTTCAAAAGCATGACGCGTCCCATCTGCATTATGATTTCCGACTAGAGATGGAATCCGTGCTGAAAAGTTGGGCCGTTCCTAAAGGCCCTTCATTAAATCCATCAGATAAAAGACTGGCAATCAGGGTGGAGGATCATCCTTACGATTATAGAGAGTTTGAAGGCATCATACCTAAAGGTCAGTACGGAGGTGGAACCGTCCTCGTATGGGATGAAGGAACTTATGAGCCTGCTAAGGGTGCGTTTTTAAACAAAAGGCAGCGACAGAGGGATCTTCTTCAACAGCTCGATCAGGGAAAAATTGTTTTTACCCTCCATGGCAAAAAATTGAAAGGTGATTTTACCCTCATAAAGTCCTCTTACAGAGGCGAGAATTCCTGGTTGCTGATGAAAGTAAAAGACAAATATGCAAAAAACACGGACGTCACAAAAAAAGATAAATCAGTTGTTTCCGGTAAAAATCTGAAGGAAATTGAGAAAACTTTGAGAGATATTCATGGTCCAAAGGAATTGTCGACTAAGGCAAGTAGGATTGGTGTATCAAGTAAGAGAAAATCCCCAATGCCTGCTCACATTGGGCCCATGCTAGCGACATTAATAGACCAGCCCTTTGACAAACCTGGATGGGAGTATGAGATAAAATGGGACGGATACAGGTGTCTCGCTTTTTTGTACAATGGTAGGGTTGAACTTAGATCCAGAAATGACAAATCTTTTAATGAAAAATTTTATCCCGTACATAAGGCGCTGACCAATCTTAAAATCCGCGCTATCCTCGACGGAGAAATTATAGTGATGGATGAGAACGGGATATCCAATTTTGGAAATCTGCAGAACTGGCGGAGCGAAGCGGATGGGGAACTTACATTTTATGTGTTTGACCTGCTCTGGTACAATGATCGTTCACTAATGAAATTTGGTTTAGAAAAAAGAAGGGAAAAATTACTTGAGACTATACCTGAAAGCCCACCAATAAAAATAAGCCAGGCATTCAAATCTTCGGGTAAGGAATTTTATGACGCTGCAAAGAAACTCGGCTTGGAGGGAATTATGGCAAAAAAAATGGACTCTGAATATTCCCCTGGTACCAGATCAAGAGATTGGCTGAAAATAAAGATCGGGAAAAGGCAGGAAGTGGTGATCGGTGGGTTCACAAAAAATGAGGGCAGCAATAAATCCTTCAGCTCTCTTTTAGTAGGACTTTTTTCAAATGGGAAGCTGCATTATACCGGTAAAATTGGCACAGGGTTCTCCGATAAACTACAAATGGAATTGCTTGATCTGTTTAAACCACTGATCAGGGAAAAAACACCTTTTGAAAACAAACCAAATATCAATAAGCCTTCGCGGTTCAGACCGGAACCTCCGCATGCTCAAGCTGTATGGCTTAAACCTGAACTGGTATGCGAGGTGTCCTTTACCGAAATGACATCGGATGGCGTCATGCGGCATCCCTCATTTGAAGGAATGAGGGTGGATAAAAAAGCGAAGGAAGTGAAAAAAGAAATACCCAGACAGGTCAGATCAATTATAAAAACTGATTCAATACTTCATAAAAAAAAGATGATTACAAAAGAATCCAGGAAGGAAAGGAAATCATTTCTGAACCCTACCGATGAGACACAGGAAAGGGTTGTTGAAGGGCATCAATTAAGTTTTACTCATTTAAGTAAAATCTATTGGCCTAAAGACAAGATCTCCAAAAGGGATATGTTAAATTACTATTACCAGGTTGCTCCTTATATTTTACCATATATGAAGGATCGGCCTCAGTCGCTAAACCGGCACCCAAATGGAATAGCCGGAAAAAGTTTTTATCAAAAGGATGTTACGGGAAAAGTCCCGGATTGGGTAAGGACTTTTCCTTACCGCAGCGAAGATGAGGACAGAGATAAGAATTTCTTAGTCTGTACGGATGAAGCCAGCCTCCTATATATAGCTTCCCTTGGTTGTATTGAAATGAATCCCTGGAGCAGCCGCATCCAACATCCAGACAACCCTGATTGGTGCATCATTGACCTTGATCCGGACAATAATAAATTTGAGAAGGTCATTGAAGCGGCTCAAATGACAAAACTAATTTTGGACACTGTTGCCATCCCTTCCTATTGCAAAACTTCGGGATCAACCGGATTGCATATTTATATTCCCCTTGGTGCAAAATATAGTTACCAAACATCAAAAGAATTTGCCAGGCTGATTGTAACCCTTGTAAATCAACAGTTGCCAGGATTTACAAGCATTTTAAGACCCACGAAGGACAGGAAGGGGAAGGTATATCTGGATTTCTTGCAAAATAGGCCTCAGGCAACCCTTGCTACGGCTTATTCCGTTCGCCCAAAACCTGGTGCAACTGTATCCATGCCGCTGCACTGGGATGAAGTAAAAAAAGGACTGACCATTCAGGAATTTACTATAAAAAATGCCCTTTCGAGAATAAAAGAAAATGGCGATTTGTTTAAGCCGGTTTTGGGAAAAGGAATCAATATCAAGCAATCATTAAAAAGTCTCCAATCACTCGAACCTAGAATATAAAGATTGTCATTTAAAAATGCCGAATTCAAGCCTCAATCCGTTTATAAAAGGAATTAAATGAAGAAAAAAGAACAGGCTAAGAAAAAACGGACCCTTTGGATTGTTATAGGATCTATCTTGATTCTATTAGTCATTATACGTATACTCCTTCCTTATATTTTGTTGAAAGCGGTTAATAAAGAATTAACAAAGATCCCGGGTTATACCGGTCATGTAGAGGATATCGATGTAGCATTGATCCGCGGTGCATATAAAATCAAAGAAATCAAACTGGAGAAAACGGGGGGCAAAATACCCGTGCCATTTTTTGAAGCTGAGGTAATAGATTTATCCATTCAATGGCATGCGCTGTTTCAAGGCGCCCTGGTTGGGAAGATCATTGTTGAACATCCCAAGCTGAATTTCGTTAAGGGTCCAACAGAGGAGACTTCACAAACGCATATTGATAAAAAATGGACTGATGTCATAGGTGATCTGATGCCTCTTAAGCTCAACCGTTTTGAGATTGAAGATGGGGAGATTCATTATCGGGATTTCTACAGTTCGCCCAAAGTGGACATCTTCACTAAAAATGTCCACATCATTGCCGAAAATCTTACGAATGCCAAAAAAAATAAGGAATTATTACCCTCTACAGCAGACGGCACAGCAGATATCTATGGTGGACACGCAAGGCTGACGATGAAGTTAGATGCATTGAATCATGTACCTACTTTCGAGGCAAAGGCCGAACTGGTCTCCATGAATATTGTAGATCTGGACAGTTTCCTTGAGGCATATGGGAAATTGGATGTCAGGCAAGGTAATATCAGTATTTATACAGAAGCTGTTGCCAAAGACGGAAAGATTTCCGGGTATACCAAGCCGATTATCAAAGATCTCAGGGTTGTCAACTGGGAAAAAGACAAAGGTAAACCGGCGAAGTTAGCCTGGGAAGCCGTTGTGGGGGCCGTGGCCTGGATTTTTAAGAATCATGGAAAAGATCAACTGGCAACCAAGGCGGAGTTTGAGGGAAAAATAAAAGACCCAAATGTAAGCATTTGGATTATTATCGGAGAGGTTTTGCACAATGCATTTATTCAGGCACTTTATCCTGCCCTTGAGAATACTGTAAATATTAATTCAGTAGATTCAAAAAATAAACCGGAAACAAACCTGAAAAAGCAGTACGATCAAAGCAAGAACAGTAAATCAGACAAAAAGAAATAAAAACAAAAAATAACATAATGAAAACGTTTTCAATCCTATTGATCATAGCTGGGCTGGCGATGATTGCTGTCCGGGGCTTTTCATTTCAGACGGAGAAAAAGGTTTTGGATCTGGGACCGGTTCAGGTCAATAAGACCCAAAATAAATGGATTGGGTGGCCGACTTATGCGGGTGTAATAGTTTCGGGAGTGGGTGTATTTTTATTATTGGCGGGAAAAAAGAAGTCTGCATAAAGGATATTCACAAAACTGCGTTAACCGGGAAATCCGTAATATGGATGTACATTCCAAGATTCACTATTGTCTGCCTATAGTTCCAAAGGAATAACCTTTTTTCAGCTGGAGGGAGAAATCATTGCTGGTGACATATCGGGCAAGTCTGATAAAGATTATAGGATTTTTTCTTTCCAGAGGTAGTTATCATGTAAATCTAAAGGCAATTTTACCTTTTTACCGGCACTTCGAGATTAATCGTTATCTCGTTTCCCACCGATGTACTAGTATTATCCAGGTTAAAATCCTGACGTTTAATCAGGAACTGACTCTTAAAAACACCAGTAGTTCCCTTCGCACTAAAAGTAAAAGGAATCTCCTGCGGTTTCGATATGCCTTTAATTGTCAATTCTCCTGTTGCTTTGAATGAAGCTGCAGTCTTTTCGATTTTAGAAGACCGAAAACTGATTACTGGATATTTATCGGTATTAAACCACTCTTCTTTTTTGAGATCGTGATTCCGGAGCCCGATTCCTGTACTGACCGTATTTGCATCAACACTTGCCGAAATTGAGCTTCCTGCCAAATCATTTTCATCAAATTTGATAGTCGCTTTCAAACCTGAATAACTTCCATGCACCATTCCAAAAGGTCCACTGACCGTAAAGGTGATTTTTGCATTTTCGGCATCGATATTCCAGGTACCAGCGATCGGTATCCATAGAAAGGCAAACGATAGAGTAACAGTTGGTAGCCATTTCATTATTTATAATTTTGAGTTTGTTAACTAACTGGCTTTTGCTTCATTTTTTTCCATGGAATAAAGTAATGTATACCCGCATAGAAATCAGTTCTCTGAAAATTATTCAAACCAAGCAAACTGCCAGGTGCATCCCCGCCAAAATAGAAATAATAGATCCTTACCGCCAAACCGATCCTTGGTTGCCAGCGGTTATAATATAAAACAGAAAAGGGGAGGCTGAATTCAAAATGCTCGTTCTCATACCTTGGAGTGATCGAATAAATATCTGGCCGTACTGCTCCTTGCCTGGGGCCATGACCAATGCTCTTTACAATGGTCGCATTGGCAAAGAAATCACCGTACACATTCCAATCAGCCTGAACACTTAGGGCTGTGGGCAGGGCCATATAGAAGCGATTACTTACCAAGGATTGACTGGAATCACCCTGGTAGAATACGGAGCTCAAGGCCTGATCCAATTGATTGTTGCTTTGTATATGAGTTGACCTCCAGTTTGAATAATTGGCGCTATTTGTTTGGAGGTGATAGGAAGCGGAATTCCTGTCAAAAAGAATGGAACCGATATCAAGGATCGAAACGCCAATCCTGTACAAATAATTGTTATGGTCCGGATCAGATATCTTAAATCCAATCCTGCTGTCGCCGTTTTCCGAAGGATCTTTAAGATGCAAGTAGGTAAATCCAATGTCCCCACCAAAACCAACACCATGATTCAAGTCGTGGTAATTGCTGATCTTCCTGTAGCTATCATAATCGGTTCTCCCATAATCGATAGAAGAATTTGTAAAAATGAGTTTTGAAGTATCAACGATATTATAGGTAAGATTTGTATTTTTTATGTATGCGGCAGCAATTCCCTGTAGATATTTCAAACTTACACCACCTTTTATTTCATCCTTACCCCTTCTATATAGCACGGTTCCATAATGAATCGCATAATCCAACCAAGTCATCGAATTTAAATTGCTGCTATTATCATGGAATGTAGTATTCCAGAGATCCTTTTCCAATAGATAAGCAAATGCACTTTGTGCAACGTTACCAGGAATATTTTTGATATCCGTGTAAGACCTCGCAGCAATGGTAAACCCGATCTCATGCTTTTTGGCGATTTCCATCTGAAATGAAGGCCCCATAATGTCAGTCGATAAGGTAACCTGATAGAGTTTATTGGGGGTATTTGAATTAAAATAAGAATAAAAAAGATCAGTGTTGATAATGCCTTTAAATATTTTTTTAAATCCAAATGCGGGTACTGATCCCTTTGGAATATATAAAAAATCATTATCGAAGAGTGTGCCTGTCGAAAACACATGGATATCCCATTTCAACTTTGAATCCACAAATGAACTTGGATTAAGAAATACGCTTTGAATGCCGGCATAATTGCTGTTGTCAATTCCCATGTTTTGCTGTCCATATATGATGGGGCCTATCCATAAACAACACATGAATATCACGATTTTTTTCATAGATCAAACATTAGCTTTTTAATTTGGTATCGGTCGGTAAAAAGAACGGCGAGGACGAATGGGAGTTTCAAGAACTATCCGTATAAACGCAGAACAAGACATAAGGGTTGCCAAAACAATAAAGAAATACTGGAATGGAATAACTTTTTATCCTGCATGCTGGCGCAGGCCATCCTTACCTTTTAGAGTTAATGCCAGTGGATAAATTTCCTGCATTTAATATCCAGATAAGTGGTCATAATTTTTGCTTCTGGCTGTCACCGTTTGTTATGGAGAGGAACTTGAATGGATTGGATAAAGGAAAAATATCCTGGATTTAAAGAAGGGTTAAGTCTCGCTATATGGTTTTTTTTGGTCCGGTGAACCATTTTCTAACAGACAGCTTCCACCAGATCCATAAGGTGACCAGGGTCAGGCCAACAAGGATTGGGGCATAGTTCACTGCCACCCAGCTGAAATGATGATTACCGGGTACCGCAGCGGGTTCAAAAGGCATTATAAAATAAATGGTAATAATTGCGATTTCCATACATGCCAATAAATTCATCCATTTATATTTATTTCCTAATGTCCAGGGACCCTTAACGAACCTGCCGCCTTCCTTCCATCTTAGCCAAATAGGTATTAAAAAAGCGAGGTATAGGCCTATGACACCAATGGAAACGACAGCATAAAAAGCTGTCGGGATTCCTCTTGGGCTTCTCCAAAGTGCTGGTAGCGTAATAAGCAGGCCGATCAGGGCCGATATCAACACCGCATGTACGGGTACTCCCTTTTTGCTAACTTTGGCCCAGCGCTTGTGACCAGGAACAACGCCATCCCTCGAAAAGGCAAACATCATCCTGGAGCAGGAGGTCAGACAGGCTGTGGCACAAAATAACTGACCCGCGGTAGAAATGACTAATACATATTTTAGCATCAGGGGGCTCAATGAATTGTGGAGTATGGAAATAATGGAACCTGCTCCAAATGGATTCACTGCAGGATCAAATGAACTGACGATTTCCGGCTTGGTTGCGCTATAAAGAAAGGCCAACAATAAGATATAGCCTCCGAAAGCCGAGTAAAAAATAGATTTCCAAATCCCATTGGCTGCAGACACATGTGCTCCTTGCGTTTCCTCTGAGAGGTGGGCGGAAGCATCAAATCCTGTAATAGTGTATTGTGTCAGGAGGAAACCTAGTGGAAGAACATATATCCAGTAAGTGCTACCCGAACCAAATCCCGAATTATTGATCCTTGTGGTAAATATCCATTTTAAGTCCTGGTGTTTCACCGGTAATAGAACGAGTATCCCAATAATCAGAACGACTCCAGCTATATGCCACCATACGGAAAAATTATTCAATGCAGCCTGAATTGGGCTGCTAAAGCAGTTGAAAAGCGTAATGATGATCATAATCACCATAAACCAAAAAAAGGCCTGTTTAATGTCATCACCCTGGAAGAAATTGCCCGCATAATATGGTGAATACAAACCAAGCGTAATATTTAAAAAGGTGGCGGCTCCGTAAACAACAGAAGCTGTAATTGCGAGCAATCCGATTAAATTGAGCCAACCTGCAAAAAATCCGGCTTTCGGGCCACCCAATTTAGCAGCCCACCAATAAATTCCTCCTGAAGTAGGGTAGGCCGAAGCCAATTCAGCCATGCAAAAACCGATGACTAAAATGAAAGCTGAAATAATTGGCCAGCCAATCGAAATTGCGATAGGCCCACCATTATTCCAGGCTTGGGCAAAAGTCGTAAAGCAGCCCGTTAGAATGGAAATCATCGAAAACGAAATTGCAAAGTTGGAAAAGGCAGTCCATGTCCGATTTAATTCTTGCTTATAACCAAGTGCCGCCAAGAGACGTTCATCCTCTGAATCATCTTTTAGTTGGGTTTTTTCTCCATTTTGTGGTGTTTCCAACATATATCAAATGTAAAAAAACCCTTGGAATGCGCCAATCCGTGGTTTCCATTCTTAATAGTAGATTTGTCCATTCAAAATGCATACCGTGCAACTATTGTTACCTTTCCATATAAGACAATCTTTTTTGCTTTTCTTGTCGAGCCTGATCACATTCTTATCAAATGCCCAGTCCAATGATCTTTGCCAAGGTAATTACTACACAGAAAAAGAAGCTGCAATTAAGCTGGACACATTATTAAAGCAATTTCACAACCTGGGGGATTGGCAAGACTATGCAAGCGGCATCCGGAAACAGATCCGAAAGGGTATGGAATTACAGGAATATCCCAGAAAGACCCCACTTAACGAGCACTCCCGCAACAAGAAATTATTGGATGGATATTCTGTTGAATCTGTTGAGTTTGAAAGCCTACCCGGCTTTTATGTTACTGGGAATCTGTATAGACCCCTTGGCAGATTCGAAAAGCATTCGTTAGCTGTAATTCTTTGCCCTCATGGGCACTGGGATAAACCTGAAGACTATGGAAGATTCCGTAAAGACATGCAGTTAAGATGCGCTTCTTTTGCCAGGATGGGAGCAATTGTTTTTGCATACGATATGGTTGGATATGGAGAAAGCGTCCAAGTAACACATACCTATGAGAAGGCGCTTTTGCTCCAGACCTGGAACAGCATCAGGGCCGTTGATTTTTTATTAACCTTTAGCGAATCTGATCCTTATAGGGTCGCCATTACGGGGGCCTCAGGCGGCGGCACGCAAACTATCATGCTTACGGCGCTAGATGACCGTGTAAGCGTATCGATACCCGTAGTCATGGTTTCTGCTCATTTTTTTGGGGGTTGCAATTGTGAGAGTGGAATGCCAATCCATAAAGATGGAGAGAAGGTATATACCAATGCAGAAATCGCCTGTTTGGCTGCTCCGCGTCCGATGTTGATGGTGTCTGATGGGGAAGACTGGACCAAAAATTCGGAAAAAGTAGAATACCCATTTGCAAAAGGGATCTATGCTTTGTATCACGAGGATTCGCTGGTGCAGCTGGTTCATTTAGAAAAGGAGGGGCATGATTACGGAAAAAATAAGAGGTTTGCTGCATATAATTTTTTGAATGCACACCTGGGGATGCACATCGAGAACATAAAGGATCCAAATGGAAGAGTAACAGAAGATTTTGTTACCATATTAAACAGGAATGACCTCATTTATTTTAAGGAGGGGGAAATGGCCTCCGGGATTCATAATGATCATTTCTATAAACTCTTGCTAAGCCTTGAACCCAAAACTGGCAAATCAAAAAAATAAGAAACCGATTTTTGAAGAAATGAGGCCATTTGCTAATAAAGGCTATCGATCAGCCGCCCAGAAAATTGCGTTCCTGAAAAGCGTTTTATAAGCCTGATTGTCGAACAAATCCGGAGAATGCCCCATAAAAATATAGATGTTTCTTGCTTTGAAATGCTCATTTGTCCAAACAACGGGATGATCTCCCATCTTGATTGTGGATTGTGGCTGGTAACTAGATTCGTCCACACTAGCTAAAACATGTACGTTCTGTCTTGGGCTTTTATCATAAATATACCATTCGTCTTTATATACAATAAAGGAATCAGGAACACCTCTCATGGCAGGGTGCTGATGATCCTCTACATTAACTTGGGCCCTGGCAAAACCGGGTATATAGTCAACATACCTGATACCTCCCATGAAGTTGGAGAACCATTGCCAGATTGAATAGCCGTCAAACTCCCCAAGTAAGGATGCGTGATGAAAACCAATCCATCCGATTTTGCCTTTTTCTATATATTCCTGGAATGCAGAAACAGCATTGTTGGTCCAGGCGTAAGGAGGGAAATCAAGTTGAATGAAAAGCTGATATTTTCTTAGGCTGGAGCTTGTGATGCTGTCGGTATTTGCAATATATTCTATACTGAAGTTGCTGTCTTCGGCCAATTGATCTAACCAAATTTTAGCGGCTTTTGAATACAATATGTGATGGCCTCCGTTTTCTGCCAGAACCAAGACAGCAAATCTTTTATCTTTTTTTTTCTTAACCTCAGGAGCATACACCGCATTGAAAAAGCATACTAATAACAGGGTTATCATGAATACAGCGAAAAATCTTTTCATATTTTTCAAACTTTACAATAATCCAAAAATAAGATTAAATGATTTCAACATAATGAAGGATTGAAGTTGTTTTCAAGCTAATGCGAGTAGAAAATTCAGTCAAATGATAATCGTGGAAAGAGTAAGAGCATTATAGAGAAATCTTTATGAGATATTCCACCCCGTATTCCCAGAAAGGAGAGGCAATCTCAAAAAGTGGATGCTTTTGCATAACGGTGAAATGAGCCTAAAGAGGACCAATAACAGCCTGGTCAATACAAAGCCAATGGATTGGCATGCCATATTCACCCATTTCCTTATTGATTGATTTCCTGCATGCGTACCTGGCGCAGGTACAATCCATACAAAGTGGCAGGGATTATTGAAAGCATGGCCCTCCATTCCTCAGAACTGCAGGCGAGTTTGAAACACGTGAAAGAAAGTACAAAAACATTTTTCAAAGCCACTTTAACTTCCGGGTTTCCCTTCTGATAAATTTTTTCAGCTAGTATTAAGCATTTTGACACTTTCTTGAAATCATTCTCAACCACCCTTCTTTTCGTGTAGTCAGTCAGAACCTGAATCGATTGATAAATATTCTTGGGAAGGTAGAGATCTTTTAGACCCGCTTCTATTTCAGGTAATTTGGTACTAATATATTCGGGAATTTCATACTCGCTCAACATAAAATTAATTTAAATGGGTAAGAGAATTATTTTAATAGGTTTAGAAATTAACGGCACAAGATAAGTCAAAAATCTTTGTATTAGCTTGAAAAACAAGGAATAATATGTTAATTGTTTTTATCTTCTTTAAAAAAATTGTTTTTGTTTTTTTGATGAGTTCAGGAAATGAGCAAAAAATTCGAGTTGAATCTTCGAATATGAAACTTTTTTGAGCCAAAAAATAAATCATGTCAATTCAGATCCAAAAAAACTGGATAGAGGCATTAAAAAAATCATTTTGTGATTTTTTATAATATGGCAAGTTTTTAACTCTTATTGAATCGTTACTTATAATAACGCACTATAGTGATTGCTGCTGCATAACCTATAAAGAAGGAATATCATTTGCCCCTGAATCAGATCACCGGATCAGCACATGTAAGAATTTTATGCAATGGTTTTTGAAATGACAGAGTTTGATACAAAATCTTCAATTCTTGTTTATTGCCTTTCCCATCATCAGCGGTATGTCAACAAGGCTTAAATTGATAAATCCTATTTTTGTCGATTCTGTGTATTATTATGAGATTTATAAAGTGGATAAACCTAAGGTTCAAAGAGATATTTGACGGGTATGGAAATGAGCGGTTAAGGCTGAATTTTCTACAGGCACTTCCGTTTTGGATTGCCTCATTGGTCACAGGACTGGTTGCTGTCTTTTATTCCAAACTTTTTAGTTATGCCGAGGGTATATCCCATTACATTTTCATTCATTCTGCATGGGTGTTTTTCCTTTTAACGCCTTTATGTTTTATCATGGCGAGGTGGGTAGTAAGACGTTTTGCTCCTTTTGCGAGAGGAAGCGGTATTCCGCAGGTTATGGCGGCGATTGAATTATCTACGCCAAAAAACAATGATAAAGTCAATAAGCTTTTGAATCTCCGCATCTTAACTGTGAAGATCATATCTAGTCTTGTTATGGTTTTGGGCGGCGGGATTGTGGGAAGAGAGGGGCCAACTGTACAAATCGCTGGATCCATTTTTCGAAAAGTGAATTTATGGCTTCCACGTTGGTGGCCCAAAATATCCAAAAGGAATATGATCATGGCCGGAGCAGCAGCAGGTCTTGCGGCAGCGTTTAATACACCATTGGGAGGAATCGTTTTTGCAGTGGAAGAATTGACAAAGACTCATATGAGTTATTTCAAGACAGCCCTTTTTACCGCAGTCATTATTGCAGGGTTGACAGCTCAAGGACTTTTAGGACCATATTTATATTTGGGCTTTCCAAACGTCGACAACCTGTCTAAGTTTATGTTTTTGGGAGTTATAGTAGTCGCTCTCATTACTGGATTGCTCGGAAGCGCGATGTCCAAAATCATTCTTATGATATATAAATGGAAATCAGGATTTCGGTTTACATACCAGCATGTCATCTATGTGTCTGTTTGTGGCATAATAATAGCGTCGCTGGCATTCTTTTTAAATGAAAAAGTGCTTGGTTCAGGGAAAGAGTTGATGACCGTTGCCCTCTTTACGTCTGACAAATATTCACCCTGGTATATGCCATTGCTTAGAATGGTCGGGCCCATTCTTTCTTTTACTAGCGGCGCTGCTGGAGGGATTTTTGCACCCGCCCTAAGTGCCGGAGCCAGTGTTGGATCCCTGGCAGCAAGTTGGTTGCATCTTACTGCAGGCAATAGTAATTTGCTAATACTATCCGGAATGGTAGGTTTTCTAACAGGAATCACAAGAACTCCATTTACTTCGGCGATCCTTGTTTTGGAGATGACGGACCGCCATAATCTGATTTTCCAACTCATGCTTGCAGGGATGACTGCAAGTATGGTCGCGATCATTATTGATAAGCACTCCTTTTACGATCATCTTAAACTACAGTATTTGGAGGAAGTGAATAATGAGGAAAATACGACCATTGAATCACCAAGTAAGCTTTCAACACCGGATTAGGTCAGAAAGCCCAGCTTAAGGAAATTGAAAAGCTATTTGTGTATTTAAAAAGGAAGGATTGTATTCGAATGGCACTCATTCAATAAAACGTATTATTGCTAATCCAGAAAATTGAATCATGCGTCTCTTATTTTTTACATTTACTGCCCTTGCGATCGTTTTTTTGGGGATTGTGGGATTCCATCATCTTACCCGGGGTGAGGGTCCGGGACATCTATCCAGTTCCGGATTTGCTGTTGTCGAACTTTTTACTTCTGAGGGATGTTCCAGTTGCCCAGCTGCTGATAAAATCTTGGGTAGAATACAAAAAGAATATCAATCAGGTGTATATGTGCTGGGCTTTCACGTCGATTATTGGGATAGACTGGGGTGGAGAGATGTTTACAGTGATGCATCTTATACAAAGAGACAGGGAGCATATGCCAGTGTCTTTAGCTTAAATTCAATATATACGCCTCAGGTAGTGGTAAATGGCAGGTTTCAATTTGTAGGTTCTGATGAGGGTCTATTGCGAAAGACTATTGACAAAGAATTAGACAGGGTTGCTAGCGGTTCTATTGAAGGCACCGCTTCTGTCGGTCCGAATGAGGAAATTGAGGTGTCCTACGAAGTGACGACCAAAATGGATGAATGGTTACAGATTGCACTGGTGCAACTTAACGCTACGACTAAAGTCGAAGCAGGAGAAAATAAAGGCCGGGTGTTACAACATATCAACCTGGTGCGAAATCTTAGAACTATTGAAGTTGGTGAAAGAAATGGAAATAAGGGCAGTTTAGTATTGTCCATTCCCCCAGATTTAATAGATTCAGATTTTGAAATTATAGCTTTTATGCAGAAGAAAAAGACCCTTGAAATAGAAAGTGCAATGAAATTCCCTATCCGGTAAAGCTGTCTTTATTTTGCATAATTGTATTCATATTCAATTCTTCCTAGAAGCTCTTTTCCTTTCCCATAGCAGGTTTCCCGGTCTTTGAGACCGCGGTCGTTATATTCATAAATCCATTTTTGATAATCATTGCCCTCAGGAACGACGAGCATTGAGGTAATTCTACTTTTATTGCCGTAATCAAAAATATAATCTGGGAGCAGACGCTTCGCCCTTTCATTGTACCGGACTACATCCGTCAATCGATTTTGATCATCGTAATAATAATAAATGGCCGGCAGACTGTCTTGATTATGAACCTCTCTTTCTTCTGTAATATTCCCTTTCCCATCGGCAATAAACCGGACATAAGCGGTATCCCTGTTCTCTTTGACTTTAAGCATGACCTGAGGGATCCCATTCTGATCATATTTCCAAATATGTTCCTCGGATTCCTTAACCTGGTTATCCGTTTCAAGGGAACTATTCATAATACTTGTAACATGACCCTGATCATCGTAAATATATTGAGTTATACTTTCAAAACGATCGCTGGTATCGACAGTGTTGATGAGCAAACCCTGGGCATTGTATTTTGCAATAAGGGTTGAAGCCTGATTCTCATCAGAACGGGTATATGTGCTGATTTGAGAGAAATCTCCAGCAATGGAGATTTTGCCAATAAAACCTTCGGTAGGCTGTCCGTTGCCTTCAAAACTACTGATGTTGATGGATTTTACGTTGCTTTCTTTGTAATCCTTCCATTTTTCGGTTGTCTCCTTGGATACAATAATATCCTTGTAATAGTATTGACCTATCGCAGTTGAGGCAAACATTACAAAAGAAAAAAGACCAATTAATTCCTTCATTTTTATTTATTGAAAGCCGAATAATTAAAATCCAAGGCTAAAACGAAAAAATGCCTGGTTTATTCTCCATAATACGATTGCCTTTGCCCGCAGGGGTAGAGGATTTTGCCTTCCCTGATAGGCTCCAGAATTATAAGATCTGCAAATAAAGGTACTATCTAATCAGGTACAATAGATGAGCACATCTATAGTTGAGTACCATGATTGTGTTGCATATTATGACCGAATTCAGAGGGGAAAACCCGAATGTAAATTCCAGGAATTGTAAGCAGCTGTGTTCCTGCAATCCGAGCTAACCCTTGAGTTTATTGTGATTCACAAAATGAATAACCCATTGGGGAATAGCTGTAATTTACCATATGTTACCTATTTTTATCTAAAACTCTCTAGTGTCTCATTTAAAGGAAAGAAAGGAGAAAATCTGCCTGAATTGTAAGGCTGATCTATATGGGTTGTATTGTCATGTATGTGGCCAGGCAAACACCGAACCCAAGGAATCCGTATGGCATCTGGTAAACCACTTTTTTTCTGATATTACCCATTTTGACGGAAAATTTTTCACAACAGTCAAAGACCTTATTGCCAAACCGGGATTTCTTTCGCGCGAATATATGATTGGCAAAAGAGCGAGCTACTTGAACCCAGTTCGCATGTACGTGTTTACCTCTGCGTTTTTCTTTATCATTTTTTTCTCGTTATTTAATACGGATCGACTAAATATTGACCAGGGAAAACTTAGCAACACTGACTCGCTCATGGATTTGAATAAAATCAGGCAAGAAGCATTGAAAGATTCCAAAGACAAGGAAGATTCCCTGACGATCAACAAAGCCTTCGGCAATGTACAAGACAGCTTTTTGATTTCGAATGGTTCTCCCAACCAAAAACCCTTGAAGGTGCACACGAGGCTCGATTCCGATATGATCAGGTACAGGAGCGTCGCTGAATACGACTCCATTCAGAATCGGTTGGATCCTGCCAAAAGGGACAAATGGGTTTATCGGGCAGCCAAGCGAAAAGGAATTCATTTGGTCACTAAGTATAAGCATAATGTGAAAGGATTTTTAAAGGAATTGTTGAATGCTTTTTTGCATCAATTACCAAAAATGCTCTTCATCTCCCTGCCTATTTTTGCGCTGCTCCTGAAATTGTTGTATGTCAGGAGAAAAGCATACTATTATACCGATCATGGAATTTTTTCGATTCATTTATACATTTATTTTTTTATCCTCCTGCTTTTTTGGTTTGGTGTACGAGAACTTAGGCATGGGCTGGACTGGACCTGGTTAAGCACCTTGACATTACCACTCTATTTATACTCGCAATACTATTTTTACCGGGCTATGTATATATTTTATAAACAAGGCTGGTTTAAGACATTCGTGAAGTATTTATTACTGAATTTCCTTTCCTTTTTTGTCTTTCTGTTTATATTCATCTTTTTTATTATTTTTTCTGTTATGGAGATCTGAAAACTATGCAAAAAGAAACTGCTACCGATCAATTCTGGAGACTGTACAGCATTATGAAAGAACTGAGGGAGAAATGCCCATGGGACAGGAAACAAACCATACAATCCCTTCGTTCACTTACTATTGAGGAGCTTTATGAACTAGCCGATGCCATCATTGAGGAAGATTGGGTTGCTATTCGTGGAGAATTGGGGGATTTATTGCTCCATTTCATGTTTTATGCCCGAATTGCCGAGGAACAAGAGCGATTTACTCTTGATCAGGTGATCAAAGGAATTTGTGATAAACTAGTGTCCAGGCATCCTCATATCTACGGTGATCCTGGAAGTCCGGGAGATTTAATTGAGGTCAAAGATGAAGAAGATGTTAAAAGAAATTGGGAGAAATTGAAATTGAAGGAAGGGAACCCTTCCGTTTTGAGTGGAGTGCCTCTGTCATTACCGGCCATGGTTAAGTCGATCCGTCTTCAGGAAAAGGCTGCCCAGGTAGGCTTTGAGTGGGAGCAGCCCGCCCAGGTATGGGAAAAGGTTCTTGAAGAAATAGATGAACTGAAAGAGGCCGTAGGCAGCCAAGACTTCAACAAGTCGGAAGAAGAACTTGGCGATTTGTTTTTCTCTCTGGTCAATTATGCACGATTTTTGCGGATAGATCCGGAGAATGCCCTTGAAAGGACCAATAAAAAATTTATCGAAAGATTCAAAGGCATGGAACAAGTTGCTATTTCAGATGGGAAAACGTTATCTGAAATGACGCTCAAAGAAATGGATGCCATCTGGGATTCAATAAAAAAGCAAAAATTGCAGGATTGAAGTCTTTTTTACAAAGTTTTTTGAGAAAGAACAGCAATCTTATCCTTGCAGCGATAGGTCTATTGGCTGCAGGATATATTATCAATATCTATTTGGTCAGCGATACTTCAACCAAATCTCTAAGAAACTCGATTCAGTCATTTTTACGGGAGAGGGAGACAGATTTTACCCGATTGATCAAGGATTCTGATCTCATTGAGGAACTCCGTTATCAGGAATATTCAAAAAAAGAACTTGAAAAACTATTAGGGAAACAGTACGGATTTCTGCTCTACGAAAAAGATGGCGCGGCCTCCTGCTCTCTAAGATTTTGGAGTGATCAGCGATCTATAGCACCGGATAGCTTGCTTACAAGAAATGATGGAAATTATTTTATTCATTTAAGTAATGGCCAATATGAATATATAAAAAAGACAATCCTCGCGAAGAATAAAGATTCTCTGGTATTTGTCGCACTGATACCGGTCCGGTGGCAGTACTATATTTCGCTAGACAACCTTAAGCCTGAATTTGTTGATTTTCCCAACGCCGAAAAAAGGGTGATCATTGCTACCAGGGTCACAGAATTTCCGGTAACGAGCTCCTTCGGAAATACCCTATTTTATCTCGAAAGAATAGATAGTTACAATGCGGCAAAATACAGCTGGTTATTAATGGCCTTAGTTTTTACAGGCGTCCTCTTATTATTAGCCATTATCCATAATATGGCCAGATCCATTGCGGAAAATTTTGGCAAGCCAGCAGGCATTTGGTTTTTGGTTTCTGTGATCCTTTTGTTGCGGTGTTTGATTTATTTTTTCCCGTCTCTTTTACACCTTAGGCAATATGAGCTCTTTGATCCTTCGATTTACGGCTCAAACTTTATTTTAAGTTCTTTAGGAGACTTACTTATTAATGCCTTGTTATTCTGCTGGATAATACTTTTTATTAGGCAGGAAATAGGAGGCTATAGCTTTCCGCTTTTTCGAAATTGGTGGAAGCGGTGGCTATTTATGAGCCTGGTATTGGTGGTTCTCGTTATTACGACGTTCATATTTGCCAATATCGTTCAAAGTTTGGTAGCTGACGCCAGAATTTCCTTTAACGTTAGCAATGTCCTCAACTTAAATATATACAGTTTCATTGGCTTTAACGTATTGGCAGCACTAACCCTTAGTTATTTCTTTTTTACCCAAATGCTGTTCAGATTGATCAGGCTGCAAATTGAACGCAATGAAATCGTAGTTTATATCATTATCGCTTTTACAGGATTATTGTTGCTGACTTTTTTTCACAATATCGAAGTCCTGGAACTTGATATCATTGGCCTCTTGTGGCTGCTGGTGTATACCTGGTTGATGCTTCGAAATCTTTTTTCAGGATTGAATATACGGTTGAATGCTTCAGAGATTTTATTCTGGTTATTTATTTTTTCGATTTCAATTGCCACTGTGATCATTTTTGAAAATCGTAAAATTGAGCTTGAACAACGTAAGCGTCTTGCAGAAAAGCTTACCGAGCAAAATGATCCAACCAGCAAGGAATTGTTGAGCATGTCTTTAATCTATTTTGACAATGATTTTCTCTATAGGAACTTTAGGAGGTTTAGAACCATGGCTTCTAATCAAGCGATGAAGGACAGCTTGATCAATAATAATTTCATTTCCCTCAATCTGATCAAATATGATATAAGGATATATACATATGATTCGAGTCAAAGACCGCTTTTCAATGCGTCTACACCTTATTCTTTCGACACCCTGAACACCATCTTTGAGATCCAGGGAAAGGCCACCGAAATTCAAGATCTGAAGTACTATGAAAAATCTTTTGACCGGTTCACTTACATCTATAAGAAAAGAGTTCAGGATCCTTCAAAAAGAGCAGAAGGATACCTTTTTATCCTTTTCGAACCCCATAATTATAAAAGCGGGGGCTTAGTCCCGGAATTAACCCAGCAGAATGAGGAATCTTTGCCTGAATATTCGTCAGTGTATTCTTACGCCATCTATAGTGATTATGATCTGATTACCCATTATAACAATTATCCTTTTCCTACTATTTTGTCAGAGAGTCAAATCCCAAAAAAAGACTTTATTCAGACTAAAAATGATGCCTATGGTGAGACCTATGACGAGTTGTGGCACCTGGTATCGGGGGATAAAATTATTGTGATTGCGAAGAAGGATAATTCTGTAATTGAAGGAATTACCTTGTTTGCCTATATTTTTAGCGCCTTTCTTTTCCTGGGAGTCTTATTTTGGATATCCTCCATACTGATTCAAACCCGGCTTCATTGGATGAGGATTAAGAATTTTTTCCAATTGAACATTCGATCCCAAATCCATACTACCATCATCTTTGTCAGCCTGTTCTCATTCATGGTAATCGGGGTGGCCACCATTTTGTCTTTGATTAATAGGTATAACCGGAATAACCAGGATACTTTGAGCCATTCCATGGAAATTATTGCAAATGAAGTTCAAAACAAATTGCCTGATCTCTCTTCCTTTAATGATTCAGTCAAATTGGTTTCTTTAATACCAAAGGATGATTTGGAAAAATTGATCAACAATGTCGCGGGAATCCACGGTACTGACGTCAATTTATACGATTTAAATGGACAGTTGGTTGTTTCATCCAACCCTTTTGTATATACAAAAGGGATATTGAGTGAGAAGATGCATCCGCTTGCTTTTTTCAATCTGCACCTGCTCCACGATGTGGAATATTTTAATAAAGAAGAATTGATGGGTAGGATCACTTACCAAAGTATTTATTGTCCTTTGCGGGCTGGTAATGGGGAAGCATGCGCCTATTTGAACATTCCTTCATTCAATACCCAAACTGAATTAAATTCGGAAATATCCAGGTTTCTGGTGACTATTATCAACCTGAATGTCTTTATTTTTCTGATAGCAGGTTCAATTGCATTATTTTTGACCAACCGAATCACTTCTTCCTTCTTATTGATTTCTGAAAAGATGCGACGGATCAACCTTGATAAAACAAATGAGGTAATTGAATGGAAAAGCGATGACGAGATCGGCGGCCTGGTCAAAGAATATAATAAAATGGTATATAAGTTGGAAGAGAGTGCGGCTGCGTTAGTGAAAAGTGAGAGGGAAGGAGCGTGGCGGGAGATGGCCCGTCAGGTTGCACATGAGATTAAGAACCCTCTCACGCCAATGAAGTTGAGCATTCAATACCTTCAAAAGGCGATAGATAATAACTCGGCCAACATAAAGGAGCTAACTGCTAATGTGGCGACTACCCTCGTTGAACAAATTGATCATTTATCCAAAATTGCTTCTGATTTTTCCCAATTTGCCAATATCGGGAATCCCAAAAATGCGGTATTTGACTTGCATGATATGTTGTATTCACTGACTTCCCTTTATGAGACAACAGAGAATTTATTGTTCAAATGGGTTCCAGTTCATCAACGGATCATGGTCTATGCGGATAAGACGCAGCTAAACCGCCTTTTTACAAACCTGCTCCAAAATGCACTGGAAGCCGGCGATAGCGAAGATAAACGTGTCATCAGTGTCAGTGAAGAATTAAAGAGCGAGACCATTGTGGTAATGGTGACTGATAACGGGGATGGCATACCTGAAGAGATGCATTCAAAAATTTTCCTCCCAAATTTCACCACTAAATCTTCGGGAACCGGATTAGGTTTAGCGATGAGCAGAACGATTATCGAACAGGCGAAAGGAAAGATCTGGTTTGCGACAAAAGAAGGTAAGGGAACGACTTTTTATGTTGAATTACCTATCCTGCGGGCGGCTGACTAAGATCAGATGCCCTTCTTCCTTTTGCGTGCAGTAAGATATGCTTCTAGTTGTTGTAAACCGAAGCTGCTAAGATTCCGGTCTTTTGTGAGCCCTGCTTTTTGAGCTGCTAATACACCAAAACGGATATCCTCGTAGCCTTCAAGGGCATGAGCATCGGGGTCAATTGAAAGGAGCACCCCTTTATCCAAGGCAAAATCTGCCCAGCGCCAATCGATGTCTAATCTTCTTGGATGTGCATTTAATTCGATAACCACCTGATTTGCGGCACAGGCTTCAATTATTGTTTTATGGTCAACAGGATAACCAGGCCTGCTGAGTAATAAACGACCTGTCATATGACCTAGAATGACGGTAAATGGATTTTCTATAGCTGCCAGGAGTCTTGACATTGCCTTTTCTTCATTCATTTTCAAATTGGAGTGGATGGAAGATATGACCAGGTCAAATGTGGAAAGTATATTGTCCGAATAGTCAAGGTTCCCATCTCCGAGGATATCGGACTCTATGCTTTTGAAAATCTTGAAGGGTGACAGTTTTTTGTTAAGTTCCTCGACTTGGAGGTGTTGTTCTTTAACCCTATCCTCAGTTAGACCATTAGCATAGAAAGCGCTTTTGCTGTGATCGCTGATGACCAGGTATTCAAAACCTCTTTTTATGCAAGCAAGTGCCATTTCCTCAATGGAACAAGACCCGTCACTCCAATTGCTATGGCTATGGATAATACCCTTAATATCTCCTTTTTGTATAGGTTCGGGCAAACTCCCCTTTTTTACTTTCTCGATAATAGCCGGAGATTCTCTCAAATAGGGGGGTATGTAATGTATATTAAGGTTTGAAAAAATGGTCGTCTCATTTGGAAGGGCTTGGGACTGCTTTTGATCACCATTATGGAAATGGCCTTCCCAACCTTCTAAAAACTCCTCACTGCAGCTTGTTCTGAAAAGGTCCCAGTAAAAATGCTTTTGATCAGAGCTATGAAAACAGAGAGTAGGGTTTTCTTGTCCTTTGAACAATGTCTTTCCTAATTCAGCGTAGATTGTAAAGTGCCCAAATTGTTCAAGAACGGCATGTATTTGTTTAGAGTCTGCGGTAGTCACCCATTCCAGCTGATTAATAATTTCGGATTGACGCCTGAATTCACCCGTCAGTTCAAACATTTCACTTGGGAAGCTTGATTTTAGGTTTTCATCGAGACCTAGAGCATACTGTTCCACTTCTGAATAAAGAAAACTCCCCCTGCTTTTCAAATAGAATTCAATAGTGTTCCGGATGTTTTCTTGTGATTTCTCACCAAAACCTTTGTAAAGCAGCAAGCGATTTTCATTGCAAGCATATAACAATTCACCAATCGATTCAATCTCCATTTCCTTCCATACTGTCGCAATCTTCTTAGGACCTAACCCTTTTATGTTTAACATTTCAATCACGCCCGGCGGTGTTTTTCCGATATATTCCTTCAAAAGGGGCAATTCTCCAGATTCCAGGATTTGCATTATTTTTTTGCCAATGGCATCTCCAATCCCCTTAATTTGGAGGATTTTGTCCGGAGACAGCGAAGAAAGCTGCTCAGGCAGCTTTTCAATTGTAAATGACGCTATTGAATAGGATTTAGTCTTAAATGAGTTTTCATTATGAATATCCATCAGCTTTGAAAGCTGTGAAAACTGTTCTGCGATAAAATAATTGTCAATAGCCATATATCAGATCAATCAGAAAATAAATCTACACAAAAAAAATATAATGCTATAAGAAGCAGGCTGGTACTGCATTAAAACAAAAAGTCCCCCATTTGTGATGGGGGACTTTGTTATTTTCTTCCTGTTAAGAAGAAACCTATTTTTTCTTTTTAGCGGCTTTCTTCTTAGAAGCGGCTTTCTTTTTAGGAGCGGCTTTTTTCTTAGCGGCTTTTTTTGCTGTTGCCATTTTTTTTGAATTTAATTGGTTAGTAAATTAATTTACAGTAGTAAAAGTAAAAACTTCTTTTGAACATCCAAATTTTTTTTTGAATTATTCCAAATTTTTTTTATATGCCCCAACTTTTGATCCATCAATATGGAGATGATTCAATGAAAGGGGAGAGGACTTTTTTTCCAAAAAGAAATCTAAGAATCCTGTAATTATAATACTCGATTTATGCTGCATCACAATTTACTATCTCCAAAAAATATATTCTTTTTTTGTTGAAATGCATTTCAACATGGTGTCAATTGTTCAGCAAAAGAATTGATCGATTTTCTTTTTGCTTTTTCATCTTACAATTTACAATGCCTATTAAAATAATATCCGGATGAATTATAGAGAAAAAAAAAGATGAATTGAGCTAAAGAGGAATACAGCCGATACGGCCAAAAAGACCCAAAATAATTTCAGGAAACTATTCAATTTTTATTAAAGGAAAAAAGACAAAGGGCTAGGGGTAATCAAGCTTACCCATTCTATCCAAGGCGAAGGCTTATCCCTTTGTGCGGGGGTTCCGGGGTTTTTTTGCTTGAGCAGCCCCGCCGTTAAGATTGCCAGTCGAAGGGGATTCCAGAACTTGAGGATTATTTTCAGGGGTAATGCTTAATTCAGTCACGCTTACAAATGTCCGGTCTGCCCTTCCTTTTTTAAATTCAACCACACCATCAGTAAGTGCGAATATTGTAAAATCTTTTCCCACACCAACATTTTTACCAGGATGGTAAACGGTGCCGCGTTGACGAATGATAATATTGCCAGAAACAACAGCCTGACCACCAAAGATCTTTACCCCCAAACGTTTGCTTTGCGAGTCGCGTCCATTCTTTACGCTGCCTTCACCCTTCTTGTGTGCCATGATAAGTTTTTTTGTTATTCTCTATGCAATATCTTCAATTCTGATCTTGGTATAGTGGGATCTGTGTCCGTGTTTTTTGCGGAATCCCTTTCTTCTTTTCATTTTGAAGGCTATAACCTTGTCCCCTTTGACATGGTCAAGTATTTCTGCCTTGATAACCGTTTTTACATCAGCACCAATCGTTAAATTACCATCTGCATTAGCCAAGAGAACCTCCGCAAATTCGACTTTATCCCCTGCTTTGCCGTCGATTTTAGGCACAAATAAAGTTTGGTCCTTTTGAACCCTGAATTGCTGACCGGCTATTTTTACAACTGCGAACATAAAAAACCATATTAGGGCTGCAAAGTTAAGGGTATTAGCCGATAATCGGAAAGGGTAAAGCAAAAAAAATTCATAGCTGGTTAATGCCTTTTATACGTCTTAAGTGAACAAAAATGGCTAACAATCTATTGATTCCCAATATGCACCATCGCTTTGCCTCAGATACGTGTATTAAAAGGTATTCCTCCCCATCAAGTAGGTTTGTTTCACTATTTTTGCTGACTATGTCCCGTTTGTATGAAATTCAAATCATTTTTAGCGCGGCCTTTTGCATCCTTTATTTATAGGAGTATCCGGAGAGAGATGGCTTCTGCCATAGACGATCAGGAAGCCATTTTCAAAAACTTACTGAAAACGGGAAGCCGGACTGTTTTTGGACATGATCATCATTTGGGTGAGGTGAAGACCTACGATGAATTTAAGGCCGCTGTTCCGGTACGGGACTATGAGCAGATTAAAAAATATATTGACCAGATCAAGGAAGGGAAACACAATATATTATGGAGGGGGAAACCCATTTATTTTGCAAAAACCTCAGGGACCACAAGTGGAATAAAGTATATTCCGATTACTAAGGATTCTATCCTGAATCATATCAATACAGCGCGAAATGCCCTATTATGCTATATAGCTGAAACGGGCAATAACCGGTTTTCTGATGGCAAAATGATCTTTTTGTCAGGTTCTCCAGAATTGGAGCGAGTTGGTGGGATTCCCACTGGAAGACTAAGTGGCATTGTCAACCATCATGTTCCAGGTTATTTGCGTACCAATCAACTACCTTCTTATGAAACCAATTGTATCGAAGAATGGGAAAACAAACTGGATAAGATTATTGAAGAGACCAAAACCCAGGATATGACATTGATTAGCGGAATCCCTCCATGGATGCAGATGTATTTTGATCGGTTAATACAGGTCAGTGGTAAAAAAATCAAGGATATCTTTCCAAATTTTAGCGTTTTGGTGCACGGTGGAGTTAATTTTGAACCTTATAAGGCTAAATTGTTTGAAAGTATTGGCAGTAAGGTACATACCATTGAAACTTTCCCTGCATCAGAAGGGTTTATCGCTTTTCAAGATTCGCAACAGGAGGAAGGATTATTATTGAATACGAACAGCGGGATCTTTTTTGAGTTCATACCTACATCGGAGGTTCACAAGGAAAATCCTTTAAGGATTAGCCTAAAAGATGTTAAACCTGGTTTGAATTATGCCTTGGTCATCAATAGTAATGCCGGGTTATGGGGATATAACATTGGGGATACTGTCAAATTTCTTTCAACAAATCCATATCGCCTGGTAGTTACAGGCAGGGTTAAACATTTTATTTCCGCTTTTGGAGAACACGTTATTGGAGAAGAAGTGGAGTATAGCCTTATGAAAGCTGCGCAAGAAGAAGGCGTTCATATAACGGAATTCACTGTTGCGCCAAGGATCATTGGACAGGAAGAAGGAAAATCTTTCCACGAGTGGTACGTTGAATTTGATGACCGCCCTGCGGATATGCAACAGTTCGCGATGAAAGTGGATGGTCACCTGCGGACTAAGAATATATATTATGATGATCTTATTGCTGGAAATATCTTAAAACCATTGCAAATTCATCCAGTCAAAAAAAATGGTTTTATTGACTATATGAAATCAATTGGAAAATTAGGTGGCCAGAACAAAGTCCCACACCTTAGCAACGACCGTTGTTTCGCGGAACAATTAGAAAAATACATTGAGTAGCATTATGACAAAGGACCAAGCTGGAAAACGCATCGCATTATTTGGATCTACTGGTTCTATTGGCAGGCAGGCATTAGAGGTCATAGATTCTTATCCAGAGACATTTTCTGTGGAAATACTGACTGCTCAGAATAATGATGAGTTGCTTGTTAAGCAGGCCATCCAATTTGCACCAAGTACAGTAATCATAGGTGATGAAAAGAAATATTCAAAAGTAAAGGATGCACTGTCATCGCTTCCCATAAAGGTATTTGCAGGGGCAAAGGGCATAGAAGAAGCTGCAGCCATGGATTGCTATGATATGATGCTCTCCGGAATCGTTGGGTTTGCAGGATTAAGACCCACCCTGCAGGCGTTAGTTCAAGGTAAGGCTGTGGCGTTGGCCAATAAAGAGACTCTTGTAGTTGCTGGTGATCTAATTATGAGAAAGGCGGTAGAGAATAAGGCACCAATCATACCAGTCGACTCTGAACATTCGGCTATTTTCCAGTGCCTGATTGGGGAAGCCAGAAATAGGATCGAAAAAGTTATCCTGACTGCTTCGGGTGGTCCATTTTTGGGTAAAAAGCCAAATTTCCTTGTAAATGTGAAAAGGGATCATGCTTTACAACATCCCAACTGGAAAATGGGAGCAAAAATATCCATTGACTCTGCAACATTAATGAATAAGGGCCTGGAAATGATTGAAGCCAAGTGGTTGTTCAATCTCCGGCCTGAACAGGTTCAGGTAGTCATACATCCTCAAAGCGTCATCCATAGTATGGTACAATTTGAGGATGGTAGCATTAAGGCCCAAATGGGTCTTCCGGATATGAGGCTTCCGATTCTTTACGCGTTGTCATTCCCCCAACGATTGCCCAACAATTTTCCCCGGTATGATTTTAAGAAACCAGATAAACTAACCTTTGAAGAGCCCGATATGAAGACTTTTCGCAATTTGGCCCTTGCAATCGAGGCTTTGGTCAAAAGAGGAAACCTTTCTTGCGTGCTGAATGCAGCAAACGAAATAGCAGTATATGCTTTTTTGCGTAATAGGATTGGCTTTCTCGACATGACTGATCTGATTGAAAGGACTATGCAATATGTTGCTTTTATCGAAAAGCCTTCTCTGGAAGATTATTTTGACAGCGATGCAGAGGCCCGTAATTTTGCCGCTTCATTAATTAAACTATGACACTATTAGTGATAAATTGGTCTTCAACCGGAATTAAGATACTTCAATTCATTTTGTCTTTTTCTATTTTAGTCGTATTGCATGAGCTAGGTCATTTTATACCTGCGAGAATGTTCAAATGCAGGGTTGAGAAATTCTATTTATTCTTTAACCCTTGGTTTTCCCTTTTGAAGAAAAAAATCGGAGATACTGAATATGGATTGGGCTGGATACCATTCGGAGGATATGTGAAAATTTCAGGCATGATCGACGAAAGTATGGATAAGGAACAGATGAAACTTCCTCCGCAACCTTGGGAATTTAGGAGTAAGCCAGCATGGCAGCGTCTAATTATCATGGTCGGTGGGGTCACCGTAAACCTTATCCTGGGTTTTTTCATTTATGCGATGATGCTGTGGCATTGGGGAGACGCATATCTTCCAGTCAATAAAATGACTTATGGAATTACAGCTGATTCATTGGGTCAAAGTATCGGATTGAGAAGTGGTGATAAGATATTAAGTATCGATGGCGAATATATAGATAGGCTAATAAAAGTTTCGACTAAGATCATTTTGTATGGTTCGAAAACAATACAAGTTGAACGAGACGGAAAGTTGCTAACCATAAATATTCCATCTGATTTTGCAGGTAAAGTGATTAAGTACAAGAACATGGGATTCATTGGTGTAAGAATTCCTTTTCTATCAATTGACAGTATCGCAGGTGATACTTCTGCCGCAGGTAGGGCCGGGTTAAGACAGGGTGATAAGGTACTTGCGGTAAACGGGGATAGCGTCCAGTTTTACGATGAATTTAAGAGATCTATCCAAAAAAATAAGGAAAAAGAGATTGCATTGACAATAGTGCGTGGTAATGATACCAGCTTGACAAAGCTAGTGGTTCCAAAGGCAGGTGCAATCGGGATTTATCCAAAGGACCCAATGTATTTGTTTGATGTAAAAGAGCTAAAATATAGTTTTTCGCAAGCCGTTCCAGCTGCGATAAAGAAGAGCTATGAAACATTGGAGAGTTATTGGCTGACTTTGAAACTAACTTTCAGCGGTAAAGTAAATACCAATGAGTCCTTAGGAGGTGTAATCAGCATTGGCAAGATGTTTGATCCTGTATGGAATTGGCAGAGTTTTTGGCAATTGACAGCCTTTTTTTCATTAGTACTGGCGCTGATGAATATTTTGCCAATTCCAGCGTTAGATGGTGGTCATGCTTTATTTACTTTGATAGAAATAATAACTGGTAGAAAGCCAAGCGATAAATTTATTGAGTATGCACAAATGGTCGGGATGATATTATTGCTAGGCGTGATTGCCTATGCTTTGGGTCTGGATATTTTTAGATTGTTCAAATAATGGGGGTGCCTGGTTTTGACAGCATAGATCTTTGAAAGTGTAAGCATGCCGTGCATTGGGTGATTAGCACGTTAATCTGAATGCTCAACATTCAATTGGCAATACTCAGTATGCCATGGCTGCCTAATCAGTGATTAGATAGTCATTAGGGTAGTTGGGCAGGTTGGTCTGTTACCAAGCCCAGCCGCCGACTTAAAACAAATACAGATTGCTGCTACAGAAGGCTGTGACTGTAGCTTAAGACTATGCAGCTAAGGATCTAGTTGGTTTGTCCGCCTCCTGCTATTTCCCGACAAATAACGGCGGAATAAGCATGTAGAAAGCTTCCGTAGAATATGTTTGGACAGGGGTTCGATTCCCCTCACCTCCACGAGAAAAATTAATGCCATGTAAATGAAAAACTTGCCAACTGGCATACATTAAAAATCCTTGATTAAATCGAGAGCTGGAGCGATGATTATTTTCAACTCATTGTTAATTTCGACAGATAGAAAACAGGGTTCATCAAAGCTATAAAGCTAACCAGTTTGACATAGTGCCTCAAAGGGTTTGAAGAACGTGCGCTCGTTTGTTTTGGCAATTGTTTTTTAAATCGAGATATATTTAATGTTATGAACGTTAAGGTGTAGAAGTTAAGGATTATTCTTCGATTAATTCTGGTAATAAATGTTCTGTGTGAACAGCTAAAGATGTTGTTCCTATTTCACAAGACCCAGATATTGATCGAACCAAAGAAGGCCTTGTCTTTCCACTTCCGTACGGGGCGGTATATGACCTGATTCGTAAACGATCATTTTCTTATCCTTTTTCGGCGTACCCAGTAAATCAAACATGGGTTTTTGCGAAGTTTCAATTGGAAAGAACATATCGTATTTCCCATTCAGCATCAATACAGGTTGAGTAACTCTGGGAAGGAAATTAATCTGATCAACCTCTGGGAATGCCTTTTGCATAGTCAAGCCAGCGACATCCAAGACTACAACCTTAATTCTTTTTTCAACCGCTGGAAAAATGGCTCCCATGGCTGCTCCCCAGCTAATTCCTATATACCCAATCTTATCAATCTGAATGTCATTACGCGTTTCTAAATAATCCAATGTACGGCCCATGTCTTTTCTCCACATGATCACATGGTCTTTGTAAAACACAGTCTCTTCAGGTAAATCAGACTTAAGAGCGTCCTGACGCTCATTAGTACCTTTAAAAATCGGATAAACTAAGGCTCTGCCACTTTTTAGAATAAAATTTAAAAATTCGATTTCTTGCGGATTGAATTTAGATGCGGTAATAACCCCAGAATGGGGGAAATAGAGAACTGTTTGAAATGGTTTTTTACCATTTTTAGGAAGATATAAATACGCTACCATTCTTTCGTTATTATATCCTGCATCAAATGTGATTTTTTCAGCAGTCCACGATCCACTTTCAATTGTGTCTTCAACCTTAGAATTCAGAGAGCTTTTATCATAGGCAAATTGGCTTAGATAAATTTTAAATACCTTGTCATCAACAGGTTTTTCTTTACGAAAATCCCGCCATGCCATTGGTACAGGCCCAGTAAGGTGCATCATATTGGTATCTCCGAGTAGTTCTTTTATGCACCTGAATCCATTCTCCTCGCTTCTGTTTAGGGTTGATTGAGTGAAAGCATCATTAAAGGAATAGTAAGGATCATTCCATCCGCCACCCAAAATAAATCGCTGGCCAGGAATATTACTTTCATTTAAACACCATTCCCGGGCATTTCCGGCTATATCAAAAACCCCAAAAGTGCTAAGGTCCGGTAAACTACCCACAGGCGTTGAAGACTTACCGCTGTAATTGCTCAATGGAGCAATAAACTCTGCACGAGAAGTTTCTGCTACAACGTTCCAGTGATAAACAGTGGGGAGTTGTTTATGAGCATAGGCTGCATAAGCTGCCGCTTCATACCATGAAACGCCGGTTACGGGATAGTTTTCCTGACCGTCCGGATAAGTTCCTGCTTCCCATGTAGCAGGACCTTGTCTACCCGTTCGATCGACAAACATAGAAAAGGCTTTTTCCAACGGAACTTCTTTTCCATTATAATAAATAGGATATTTCCAAAAAGTTTTGTTTGTGTATCCCCCAGCATCCATAAAAGCTTTGAATTTGACATTTGTAACCTCATAGCGATCAATTAAGAATTCGCTAACTGCTTTTCCGCCATTCGACTCAAGGCCAACAATGCCCATATCCCCTAAATCTTTCTCTGGATTCCGTGGAATCCGTACCATATTATCTGGCAAGGTCCCAGAGCTATCTAATTTTAAGTGTGCAATATCGTGACTAAGTCTCCCCCATTGCCATGGTCCGGCATATTCTATAGTTTGAAACCCTTTCTTTCTTATTTCCATTCTCAAGTAACTCCGAGGGAACTTAACCTTCATTAATGGCGTAGTTCCCGCTGACCTCCAGTTTGAGTCAGGGGAATTATAATCCTTCCAAAAGACTTCTGCTCCAGCTGGTTCAGTTTCGATTGATACAATGCTTGTTACCTTTGGCAATAACTTGATTAGGTCTGAATCTTCAGGAATATATTTTGCAGCTTCCATCTCCAGGTCGAATGCTTGGATGGGAGGGATAAAGTTTTCACTTACGAGTTTTTGAATCGATGGCAGCAGTAAATAGTGGGCATTTTGCTTTTTTGCCCACGGGACAACAAATAAATAACCCAGTGTTCCCAAAGCTAAAATGGCAAATGCAATCTTTGCAAATCTAACCTTCCGGACTTTTGACGATTTTTGTGCCTTATACTTTGCCCCTTTCCCCTCCAGTTTTATATTTCTTGGAACTGATAAACCTGGATTACTTACTGCATAGATTTCAATTGGTTCCTTAACATTCTTTAATAAGTATTTGCCGAGCGAAACGGTTTGAATTTCCTTATGATTCTTTATATCGTCATATATTTTCCCTGAAATAAGTATACTCCCTGGAATAGCCAGAGATTCAAGCCTTGAAGCGATATTGACACCATCACCGTGAACATCTGATTCTTCAAAAATGACGTCCGCCTGGTGAATACCTATCCGAAGGGGTACTTTTGGTTCTTCCTGCATGATCAATTGCACTGCACATGCTGCTTTGACTGATTCAATAGCGCTGTCAAAACTGCAAAGTGCCCCGTCTCCACTAAATTTAAGGATTCTACCAGTGCGAAGAATGACCTCAGATTCCAACTTCTTTTTCAGCTTCTCCCGAAATTTCATTGCTAGTTCTTCATCCTGTTCCATTGTAGCAGTGAAGCCCATGATATCAGCAAACATGATGGCAGCTAGATGGCGGGAGAGGGTCATTTGGGTTAATTGTGATTAAAAGTTATGAATAAATCAGAAACAAGCCAAGCTTTTTACTGGGATTAATACTAGGAAGATAGGGTCTACGGTTTTGAGGTTGCCACTTACTTATCCTTGAGGCGATGTCCAAAACGTCCTTTAAAATTTCGCTTTAAAAACTTCTGCATGACAAACCTGAATTATGAACTTAACATATGCCCCTTTAAACCTAAGAATAATTCCTAATTTTGAAGAATGAGTTGGGCTACACATTATATTGAAAAATTAAAGATGGGAGAGACCGTACAATTCCGCCCTCGGGGTAATTCTATGCAAGGAAAAGTGAATTCAGGTCAGTTGGTCATCGTAAAACCAATAGGAGCGAAAAAACCAAGAATTGGCGACATTGTTTTGTGCAAGGTAAACGGAAATCAGTACTTGCACTTAATTAAGGCAATCCAAGGAGAGAGGTTTCAAATAGGGAATAATATTGGTCGAATTAACGGGTGGGTAGGATTTAATTCGATTTATGGGATTTGCGTGGAAATTCGGGATTGAATTTGCGCCAGATGAGAAGTCCTGGTGATTAAAGTAGGGATACGTTTTTTCAATGCTTCAATAGAATATTCGAACTCATCCTAGGAAAGCTCGCAAAAGAATCAAAATTGCAAAGTCTAAGAGTGGAATAGTCCCTATTGCAAATTGGCAGAAAGAAAACTAAATTTGCCATATGTCTTTAACTATCAATAATAAAGAGTCCTTATTGCAAAGAATCGCTGGTCACGGGAACCATATCAAATCATACGGAGTCAAAGAGCTTGGCCTTTTTGGTTCTTTTGCTCTGAACATCCGCATCCGACCTGATAGTGATATTGATTTTCTCGTTGAATTCGAACCGGGCTTTAAGACTTTTGATAACTACATGGACTTGTCTTTTTATTTGGAGGAATTATTGGGAAGAAAAGTTGAATTGGTTACGCAACAATCATTAAGTAAATACATTGGCCCACACATCTTAAAACAGGTAGAGCATGTCCCCCTCTAACCTTGAACTATTGCGCCATATGTTTGATGAATTGAAATTTGTTCTTGAGTCTACGAATGGCAAGGAAAAAGAAGAGGTAATTAATGATGGGATTTTAAGCCGCGCTGTTATCCGCAGCCTGGAAATTATTGGAGAGGTTTCCAAGAAAATAGATGAAGAATTTAAGATTGCCCACAATCATATTGAATGGAAAAAGATAGCAGGAACCAGGGATAAATTGATTCACGACTATTTTGGAATCGATTATGACATTGTTTGGAACATCATTTCCACTAAACTTCCAGATTTAAAAGAATATGTTGAAGAAATCCTCAAGGCCAATTAATGAAAACCTTGAAAAGATCATGGTCGAGTTGACTAAGAATTTTAATTTTGTTTCAGAATATTTGCAGCTATTCAGAAATAGGATTTTGTGAGCAATGCGTGAGTCGGAGAAATCTCCCTTCTTCAAATAATTGTAAATCATATGCTTGTGGGGGCTGTACAATTCCCCTCACCTCCACTGGTAATCATATCAAAGAACATTAAAAGCTCGTAAATCATTGATTTTACGGGCTTTTTTATTTTAGCACCCTCTCAAAATGTTCAAATAGACCCATAACTCAGGTGTACAATTTGGGTACCATAACTCAAATTTTTTTGTGGTACCCGAATTTCTACCAAACCCTTACTAGGCAAGGAGTTCAGAATTTGAACACGGCACCTTAGGGGGCCCTATTATTCTCGCTTTAATTAAAACTTATTTTTATTAATAACTTCCATAAATCGCTCCCTGAACTTTTCACTAACAGGTATGCGTTTATCAGCAATAAAAATATGGTTATCCTCTATTTTACTAAGCTGTTGATAATTGATGATATATGAATTGTGTACCCTGATAAACGGTGATTTAAGCTGCTCCTCAATGTCTTTTAACCGGTGGTATATCAGCATTTGTTCCTGCTCTGTCACAAGTCTTACATAATCCTTCTCCCCTTCAAAATACAAGATGTCCTTTAATAATATCTTCCGTAATGTTTTTCCGGATTTCACGAAAAAAAATTCCTGGCCCTGTTCAGTATTTGGCAGGTATTCAGGCACGGCTTTTAAAAAATGTTCTTCTATTTTTTGTACTGATGCCAGGAAACGCTTTAAAGTGATAGGTTTCAGCAAATAATCTATGGTCTGAAAAGAATAGCTTTCAACAGCATATTCGGAATAAGCTGTGGTGAAAACAATTTTGGTTCGGGGCGACAATAAGGTTGCCAGTTCCATTCCGGTAAGCTTTGACATATTGATGTCCAAGAAAATAAAATCAACCAGGTTCATTTTTAAAAACGCCAGCGCTTCCAGCGCATCATAACATTTCGCTTTCAGGGTCCATGTTGTACTTTGCTTTATCAGCAGCTCCACCAGGTCGATAGCGTCGGGCTCATCATCAATAATTATACAGGTTAAATTCATTAAAGCGGGATTTTTAAAAACGCAATGAATAATTCTCCTTCGCTATCAATAGTAAGTTCAAATTTGTCTCCATACAACATCCTGAGCCTCTTGGTTAAATTAATGATCCCAAACCCTCCCGGTTGATCACTATCCACTGGATCGGCCTTACGGTTGCTGGTTTTAAAAAGCAAATGATCATTTTGTTGTACCAGTGAAATAGTTACCTGGTTATGCTTTAGCGACTTGTCGATCCCGTGTTTGAAAATATTTTCAACAAAGGTCATGAGCAGCATGGGGGGAATACGTAGATCCGGGTTATATGTTTTCTCGAAATTAACAGAGGCGCCGTGCCGTATACGAATTCTTTCAAGCGCAATATAGTTTTCTATAAATGCTACTTCTGTGGATACCGGCACTTCGTCCTTTGGGCTTTCATCAACAAAATAACGCATAATATCTGCCAGGCGTTCTATCGGGCGGGCCGAAGGCGGATCAACTTTATAAACACGGTAGTAAATGCTGTTGAGTGCATTAAACAAAAAATGCGGCTGAACCTGCGATTTAAGCAAATTAAGCTCGGCCTGGCTTTTTTGCAAAAGGATTTCCTCTGTCTGTTGTTTTAAAGTGAAATAGGCAATGAAAATGCGAAAAACCAGACTGAGGACATAGATCAGGATTCCACCGGGAACATAAACCAGTAAATCAAGCAAATGAACCGGGGCTGTTTTTATCAACAGAATATACTTGTAGACGATAAAGCCTGCGTAACCCTTTAGCATTCCTGTTAAAATTAAAAAGAACGCTACTGAAATACCGTACCATACGAACCTTCTCTTTTGATAAAATACAGGATATAACAACAGGATATTCCCATAAATAATGATTGCATACGATGTTGAGTTGACTACCGTGTATATGACTGATTTCGTCAAACCTTCCATCGGTAGGATCGAAAAAAATCCCAATAACAACACGGCGGTCCATATCAGCACCTGGAGCCCAATAATACCGGGCGCGCGCCTTCCTATTTTCATGTTCAAAAATACCAACCTTTTACGTCTTGGTACGCTATTTTATACCGTTGGGCCAACATTCTCTGCAATTGTATTAAAAATTCAGACGGTTGGTAAAAAAACCCGAAAAACCCATATGTCGAATAAATAGCATGCTCCGTTGGAAATAAAAGTAACAAGGTCGAAAAGATTATTGCGGCCTGTTTGTAAAAGATACTTTTGATCATCAAAAATCAAAACATGAAAATTAAATTATTTAACCACGTAATAAATAACCCAATCATGAAAAAAGTATCACTATTGTTTGCAGTCCTGGCATTAATTTTTGTCAGCAGTTCAGTATTCGCTCAATTTTCGCAATCACAAATGGTAGCTGAATGGCAGCGGGCAAAAATATACACCAAATCGTACCTGGATGCTATGCCAGAAGATGGTTACGGTTTTAAACCAACGCCGGAGATCCGCTCGTTTGCGCAGCAAGTGCTTCATTTAGCGGATGCCAATTATGTCTTTGCTACTGTCGCAAGCGATAAACCAAACCCTATTGGTGAAACGCTTGCCTCTAATAATCTTAATGAAAAAACAGTGTCACCGACGAAGGAAGCTACCATAAAAGCGGTAATGGATAGCTATGATTGGGTTATAAGCACACTTCAAAATATGACTCCCGAACAAATGCAGGAAACCACAAAGTTTGGCAATCATGACATTACAAGAAGCGGATTATTCGGTAAGGCATTTGAACATCAAACCCATCAACGGGGCCAAACCACCATTTACCTGCGTTTAAAAGGCGTAACTCCACCAGCGGAACGGCTATTTTAGTTAAGGTGACCAAATGTTAGCGCGTAGCGGAAGAACAAGATGTTAAGCTGTAACCGGGTAGAGGTGCCCCGTTACAGGTTATTTACATGTAATAGACGGGCGCTGGGTCATTGTAAAGGTACTTTGGGAACTTGAAAGTAAACTTATGGAAACAACTATTATTGGCCCGGTTGGGCAAAACAAACGCATTGTTATCGTTGACATACTAAGGGGCTGGGCCCTTTTAGGTGTGGTATTGATGAATTATACTGCTATATTTTTTTTCGCGGGCAGCAAGCCAAACCCCGACGCTTTCAATAATTTTTTATTCGGATTTGATAGTGTTGTTTTTGATTCTAAATCGTGGACAATGCTTAGCTTTTTATTTGGCTACGGTTTTGCCGTTTTGATGGATAATGTAGCTTCGAAGGGTATTAATCGGGTACGCTTTTTTTCGGGAAGGATGTTCTGGTTACTTGTGATAGCGTTTTTTGACAGCGCCTTATGGTTTGGGGATATTTTAAAGGATTATGCTGTATTGGGGATGTTATTGCTGCTTTTCCGTAACGTTTCGGCAAAAACGGCTTTTTATATCAGCCTGGCATTACTGCTTGTCAACCCGCCGCTTACGGCTTTTATCCTATCGTTTAAAATTGATGGATTTCCCCTGGCATCACCCGATTTTCTGCTATACCACAGCCATAATTTGTTTGACGTTTTAAAAAGCGGCCTTATATGTACGTATAAGTATGAGATACTTTGGCCATTTTATTCAATTATTTTCCATGAAGTCGTTCTGCTATGTTTCCTTTTGGGACTGGCCGCACAAAAAGTCAATTTCTTTGGCCGTTTGGCAGAAAATAAAAAATATATTAAACGGACTTTTTGGCTGAGTCTTGGGGCAAACCTGGTGTTGTGGGTTCCGTTTGCATTTCCGCAAGCGCCATGGTTAAAAGAAGTGTTTAAGTATTTTAACCCACAGCTTTGGCTGATTTTAAGTACAATGATATTTATTACATCGGCAATATGCTGGCTTTATCTTGGGGGAAAACTGAAACGTTTTTTTGGAGCTTTGCAGTTATACGGGCGAATGACATTGACAAATTATGTGGTGCAAAATATTTTGGGGCTGCTCCTGTTTTCAGGCTTCGGGCTGAATTTAGTGATGGGACACCTGAGCTATGGCGTTTTTATGCTGATTGCTCTTTCCATTTATGTGGCGCAAATATTTTTCAGTAAATGGTGGTTATCAAGGTATTACTACGGCCCGCTTGAGCGGTTATGGCGTCAATTAAGTTATGGTAAAAAATTAGCCATAAAAATAGTACGTGACGCCAAACCATCATTTTCAAAATAAGCTAATGTTGAAATGACTATTACCGCCTTTGCCGAAAACTGATTATGCCTGTAGTTGCATTGGCGTGAATCGTGAGCGAAACGCGAACAACGGGAAAGCCCCTCAGCGAAAGTTGGGGGCTTTTTTATGGCGCCGGGCTTTTAACATTTTACGTCAAATGAATCCACCCGGGCTGGCGGTGTAATTTTTATAAAAATCAGAAAACTGCTCCAATACCTCCAGCCCTAACAATCCCATATTCTGCCCTTTTATTAAAGCGAAGCGGTTTTTTTATCTTTATAGTTAAAAATCCTGAAAAATGATCAGCATCACCAGGGCCGAAAGAAATTAAAACTAAAAGCAATCATATGAGAAATCTAGTCTATGCAATCCACCTTTCCATAGATGGGTGTTGCGACCACAGAAAAATGAATGGTGATGAAGAAATACATGAATATTTTACGCACCTCCTCCGGGATGCTGATCTACTCGTCTATGGGCGTATAACCTACCAGTTGATGGTTCCTTATTGGCCTGATGTCGCAAAAAACCCAACTAAGGTTAAAGCAACGGACGATTTTGCCCGAACATTTGATTCCATCAAGAGGGTTGTTTTCTCACGATCGTTAGACAGCGCTGATGGAAACACGAGAATTGTTCGTACAGGGCTTCGAGAAGAAATACTTAGATTGAAACAAGAAGAAGGCAAGAATATTTTACTCGGTGGCGTAGCTCTTCCTTCCCAACTTATAGAGTTTGGGCTTATTGATGAATATTATTTTGTCGTTCAGCCGTTAGTTGTAGGAGAAGGGAGACGGTTGTTTGATAGGGTTACGCTACCTGAAAGATTAAAATTGAAACTTGTTGATTCGAAGATTCTTAAATCAGGAGTTGTGGCGCTTCATTATTTGAAACCGTGAGGGAAAAAACTACGACAGAAGCGATATTTCTACTATCATCATTGGAAGATATATTTGATTTGCAAATTCTATCCTGATTCGGGATTGAATAACGATTGGCTTTTAATCGAAATAGAACCAATTTTTAAATTAGGCTTATTTTCCTGATCCTGAAATTTCCCTCATCGGCGATGTAAAAGTTAAAATTCTTGTCAATAGCAATTGCGGTAGGATTATTAAAAAGTGCTTTCGTCAGTACTGTAAGATTGAGTGACAAAGAGTCGCAAACTCTTATACCAAACGTGGTATGCGTAGGTACACCAACGACTCACCCAAGGATACCCCTTATGGAACTGATTTTTATAACCTCTGGAAAATGGCTTCAGATGGTAGTGGCCAGGTCAATATTGGAAATAAGGGGCCGGATACTCTTTCCTCGAGGCAACCAAATTGTCCCATTACTAATCAAATAATTCATATTAGACTCATAGGGACTAATGAAGAAGTTTTTACCATGAATCCCAACGGTCAAAATGTTTAACAAATAACGAGTGATTCAGGTAATAATTCCATGATTGGTGCCCCCAAAAGGACTGTTGCCAACCAGACTCAAAGAAATTACTTTCGGATACATAGGAACCGGAGTCAGGCGCTAAGCGACGCAATGTTTCCATAGCCTTATTGATATGATCCGCTCCCTGCCTTGCCTCCAGCATATCCGGTTCGTGGCCGGCAATGGTCTTGAGGTCAAATCTCATTAACTTTTTCATAATTAAAGCCTTTGGGTTGGGAATTTTAGTAATGTTTTATTATATTTGAGACCGCATTCCATCCTTACAAACCCACGTTGCATTAGTTACACTTAGTTATCCTGTATATGCAGACCATCCCAGCCGCACCTTTGACTTTTGGCTGAAAAAAATGCTACAGAATATGCAAACAATGATGAAAAAAATACTTGAAATTTTTTGTCATTTAAAATTATAATCAAATAATTGCTTTTTTCCAACTTTGTCTCTTAGCATATGCTTGGTCAAATTACAAAGTCAGCTGTTCCGGTATTGTGTAGTACGAATAAAAGACTGTGCGGGCAAGCGCTTGCAGGTTTGATTGTTTTTTTATTTGCAATTCAGGCTGTCCAGGGGCAATGTCCAATCAACCCCTCAATGGTCAATTTATCAGGCCCGGGTACCTATTGCCCCAATTCCAACTTTTCCGTTTCCATCAATGCTTTCCCTAACCAAACCTATACCTTTTTTCATAATGGTCAACCCATTCCGGGATATGTCCAGTTGAGCATTCCAGGGCATGGTCCACGCCCTTTAAGCTATAACGTTTTGAATATGTCGCCTTCGGATGCAGGAAGCTATACAGTGATAGTCTATGATACTTGCGGAGACGGGGATTCCCTTACCTTGAATACGGTAAATGCCTATTATGAAGGTATTGCCGCTTTGTATATTGATCAGGTAAAGGATACCGCGGTAAGTTTTCATTGGAGTGCAGGACCTCCGGGAAGCACCTACAGCTGGGCAATAAATAATACCAATACCAATCCGCCGCCCAGAAATTCTCTTTTCTCGGCAAATACCACCGATACATTTGCCCACGTGTCCGGTTTACCTGGAGGCGTTACATATTATGTTTTTGTATCCATTCAAAATTCAAATTGCGGTCCAAGACAAGCTTGGGTTACCAATTCTTTTACCACACCCATTACGGCATGCACGGCAAATTTTGACTCGTTTCCCAATATCAGCAGCGACAATCCCAAATTCACAATCTGCCAAAATGGGCAAATAACCTTACAATCCAACAGCATGATAGGAAATCAATGGTTCAGGGATGCTGTGCTGATCGGGGATTCGGTTAATTCCACATTTGCCGCCACGGATTCAGGATCCTATACAGTGATGGTTACGGACCCTGCCGGTTGTTATGCAATAAGCCCTCCGGTGATAGTCACGATTACAAGTGCTCCTCCAGTACCTACCATTACTCCTTCGGGGCCTTTGACCTTTTGTGCAGGAGGCAGTGTGGTGCTCAGCTCATCTTCCGGCACAAGCTATGCGTGGTTCAATAACAATACGGCAATCGTGCAAACTGTCCAAGCCCTTACTGCTTTCAGCTCCGGAAGTTATACAGTGGAGGTTACGAATGCGGGCGGATGTTCGGCAACCTCAGCCCCGACAGTAGTCACTGTGAATTCCATGCAGCCAGTACCCACAATCACTCCTTTGGGCGCTTTGACATTTTGTGCGGGAGGCAGTGTGGTGCTTAGTTCTTCTTCCGGGACAGGTTATACATGGTATATGAATGATATGGCCATCGGACAAACCACCCAGAACCTTACTATTGTGAGCTCCGGGAATTACACTGTGCAGGTTACTAATATAGCAGGCTGTTCTGCTACTTCAGATCCGGTCGCAGTCAATGTGAACCCCATTCCGCAAGTTCCCACTATATCAGGGAGAACCGTCCTGAATTCTTGTACCGGGAATGCCGATACCCTCCTATCTTCAGCGGGGGCCGGTAATCAATGGCTAAATAATAATTCCCCGATCACAGGAGAAACCAATACTTATTTAATAGTTAATATTGCAGGTAATTATTCGGTGCAGGTAACAGGTACAGGTCAGTGCGTTGCTGTTTCAACTGTGACTCCAGTAACCGCATTTGGTTCATCGCCCCAACCTACCATCAGTCCAAGCGGAACCGTAACTATTTGTGCCGGTGACAGTACCATGCTCACTTCTTCTTTGACGAGTGGTAACCAATGGTACAAGGATGGCGTGGCGTTACCAGGAGCTACAATGCAAGAATTGGATGTCTCAGCTACAGGAAATTATACAGTACTCGGAGACACGGCGCTTTGCGCAAGCCAATCCCTACCTACAATCGTCAACAGCTCAGGAATCCTGGGAACTCCAATAATTCAGGTAACGGGATCGTTAACTATTTGTCAGGGAGGATCGGTCCTTCTGCAGTCATCTTCCCCAATGGGAAACCAATGGTATTTCGACGGGCAAGCTTTATTCGGAGAGAATAACCCCACGTATAGCGCGTCGGCATCCGGTGATTACATTGTAGCTGTTGGTTCCGGGGCTTGCCAGGTTTTTTCCACAGCCATTATTGTCAGTGTGTTCGCTATTCCCCCAATTCCAGTGATTTCATATTATAACAGCAATTTATGCAGCGGAAGTGTCATACTTCAATCATCTGTAGATTCAGGAAATCTATGGTACCTGGACACCATGCCAATTCCCGGTGCAACTGGAATAACTTACACAGTTACGGCATCAGGCAATTATACTGTAGTGGCAACTTTTGGGGGCAGTTGTTCTTCCCAGTCTGAAGGGGTCAGCGTAAGCGGCACTTCGGGGGTAATACCCCTTATCACATTCCTTCATGGCGTATTAAGTTCGGACTCTGTCAACGGCAACCAATGGTATCTTGATGATAGTATCATTCCGGGTGCGACGAGTCAAACCTACACTCCTAAGCTGCCCGGTTCCTACACCTTACAATCCAATCAAGTCGGCTGTGTAAGCGATTTTTCAGCGCCCCTAATTGTAACGGCAGAAGAGCTGACTACCCCGTATGTCAGTATATTCCCCAATCCGGCAACAGATTATCTGATGATTGTTAACAAAGGAGCTAACCCGATCATGGTACAGATATACGATGTGACAGGCAGGGGATTACAAACCATCGAATCTATTTCAGGCTCATATCAATTACTAACTTCACAATTAGCCAGGGGCCCTTATTATATTCTCATTACAGATAAAATTACCAAAAATAAAACTAGGCAGTTGTTATTGAAGTTATAGGTATGGACTCAACTCGCCGGAGTAAGCTCCAGGCGAATGTTTACTGATAAATTAGTTTTGTCGACCATCCACAACCAAATTTAATAGGTGAGAATAATTGAGTTTCTTACATCGGCATTTAAATTGAAATTTGATCATAGGTTTAAGCTCGTCAGATATTGATCTTAAGGGCTTTTCTATAATAAATCAAGCCAAAAAAAAATTATTCTTTTCACTATACGTTATTTATCGGTAAGTCAATTACAAATTCAGCCCCTTCGCCTTCCTTCGTTTCCACCTTTATCTCTCCCCCATGTCCCTTAATAGTATCGTAACTCATGGATAAGCCTAAACCTGTTCCTTGTCCAGCTGGCTTAGTGGTAAAGAAGGGTTGGAAGATTTTGTCTAGAACTTTTTGAGGTATGCCATTACCATTATCTCTCACTCTAATTTCGACCCTGCCGCTAACCTTTTTAGTTTTAACAGAAACGGTTGGTTCGTAATTTTGGATTTGTCTCGTTGTCTTCTCTGATACAGCATAAAAAGCGTTGTTGTAGAGATTCAGTAGCACACGGCCAATGTCCTGGGGAATAATATTAATTCTCTCGATTGTTGGGTCAAAATCCGTTAGCATGGTAGCATTAAAGGATTTGTCCTTTGCTCTTAAGCCATGATAAGCTAAGCGCAAATATTCATCTGCTAACGCATTGATGTCAGATGGTTCTTTCTGCCCTACGCTCGCCCTTGAATGTTGCAACATGCCCTTTACAATACCATCGGCTCGCTGGCCATGTTGAGTTATCTTTTGCTCGTTGTTAATTATGTTATGAGCTATTGCCTTTGCTTCCTTGATATTGCCTTTGTCAATTTCTTCTTCCAATTCATGGAGTAATTCATTATTCACTTCAGAAAAATTATTGACGAAATTCAGCGGGTTCTGAATCTCATGGGCAATACCTGCGGTCATTTCTCCAAGCGCTGCCATTTTTGCGGATTGAATAAGCTGCTTTTGTGTTGATTGCAGATTTTCCAAAGAGAGTTTTAGTTCTGCTGTGCGTTCTTCAACCGTATTTTCCAGTTCGATCCTTTTCTGTTCAATCAATAGATTTTTTTCTCTTTCCTTTTCAAAAGCCTGATAGGCAATCTCTTTTTGTAATTGCCTGAATCGCTGCAATAAGACCCAGGAAAAAGTTATTACTAGCCAGCTTAAGCAAATCGTTTCGATAAAATACCACTCCTTGTCCAGCCACCAATTTGAGAAATTAACCGAAAAAATAGCGAAATGAAAACTGCTATAAATAGCGTAAATCGACCACCCGATTCCATAAACGCAAAGAGCAGGAAGAATTGAAATCGTGATAGTCTTGCTTGGGCTACTTCTTTTATCACTTAGGATAACAAAGAAAGTGGCGAGAATGCATATATGCAGTAATACACCTAAGCAAGAATAGATGGCAAATACTTCATTGGGCTCAAGTTGCCTAACGCCAAATCCATTTGAAAAAAAGGTACTTATATAAGGTAAAAATGCAGAAATCAAACCGAATAAACTAAGCCATTTCAAAAATCTATCCCACACCGGCAGATAGAAAGCTGTGTTAAGCAGAGAGCGGATAAAAAGCGCTAAAAAAAACATATTAGACCAAAATCCGAAATAGCTGTCGTAGATCAAGGCCCAGAGTACCCGAGTTTCTCTGAAAAAGACAATATAACTTTCATTACTTGTACGCAGGAAGCCAGCGCTAAGTGCATATATAGCCAAATAGAAATAAACACGTTGTTTAACGATTAAAAAAAGGAAAAAATTAAATAGAAAGGCAAAAAGAAGGATCCCAAAAAGAATTGAATTGTGAATACCTGTTACATACATTGATTCAGCTGCAAGATCATTTTTTTCACTCATATTCTTGTTTGAATGAAATACAATAGGGAAATCAGGAGCTGCCCAAAAAACTAAATAAATGTTGTGTACTCGAACGTAAACAATTAATTCTTCTCCCGGCTTAAGTACGGCGGGGACATAGTTGTTCAAAACAAGGCCTTTTAATTTCTTCCATTTGGAAAATAGCCCATTCTCAAATTTGCTCCATTTACCACCACAATAGAAATAATATGTGGATTGCAGATTTCCGGTTTGCTCATCATAATCAGAGCCAAAACCGATTTCAGCATCATGGTTCATTGCATTCCTTAACCGGTAGCAAAACCAATATGTGTGGATAGAATAGTTGAAATAATCGTCTTTCGTTTTATTAAAATGAAATTCATTTGCAACAAGAGGCCTGCTCACCTGTTCAATGGTTAATTTGTTCTCTTTATCCTCAAGAATTTTCCAGTATTCGGGAAGTAGCGTGGTGGAAAGAGCCGTATCGTTCCTAATTTCATATACAGGCGGCAGGTAGGTTTGACCTATCGTTTTAAATACGCAAAACCATAGCAGAATAAATAGAACAAAAAACTTCTTCATTTAGGATAATTTAGTCGCCATCGAATGTTCACCGGGAGCAGTTAAAATCTGTGGTTCCTAATCAGAGAGCAAATCTATCTATTGATTGTATTAAGATAACACAATATATGATATTGAAAAAAAACCGGCTTTTGGAAGCAAAACCCGAGAAGAAAATTGTCAATATTCTATAGGAAGTATGATCTCAAGTCTCCGTTGAGTACTTAAGAGTTTATTGAGCGAATGAAGGAATTTGCATTTTCGTAAGGAATTCGTCATATGATAGCAGGCTGAAAGCAAAACATTTACTAAATATTTCCTATTCGTAGGAATAGATACCAGCATTACTTAGAGATGTTTTAAATTTACAATCAGCAGCTATTTGAATCATTTTCTTGAGGTGAAAAATCGGTTAACGATTTTTCGGACGAGCCTAACGATATTGTTTATCACGTAATTGAGTAAAGGGTACAATTCTCCTCACCTCCGCTTGTTCCAATATCAATGGAATCCCTTTAACAGACCGGTTATTTCGAGTTGAATGGGGTTCGAATTGTAGGCGACGTTCTGATTTACCTTCTATATTCCCAGACTGGGATATCCGTCATCGGTTTTTACAGACTAGTCACCCGTTGAATAAGAATCTTTGACCTTACTCTAACTTTCGTTATATTGACAAAGGCCGACCACTATAGTAGTTTTATGAAACACTATTTTTATGCGGTCCAGCTCTCTCCCGAGTCTTACATTATTGCTATCTCTATGCGCAATCGCTTCATTTTCCTGTAAAAAAGACACGTCCATGTCTTCCAGTTCTGGCGATTCGGCCGCCGCCCCCGCCATTACCGCTATTGGCAAGCCCGTGGGTAGTCCGGTTACCCTGAATATAGGCGCTTCGGGCGGTTCACTAATCTCACCGGATGGGAAATTAGAGCTGACTATTCCCGCTGGTGCTTTGTCGGCTTCGACCTTGATCAGCATTCAACCGGTAACAAATACTGCGCCTAGTGGCCTGGGATCGGCTTATCAACTATCACCGGAAGGGACCATATTCAACCAACCGGTTACCATAACTTTTCATTACGCTGATTCCGATGTAAACGGGAGTCTTCCTTATTTCATTGATATTGCCTACCAGGACAGTGCGGGTTCCTGGGACGTTAACTTAAAACAGAGAATCCTGGATACCGTCGCGAAAACAGTCAGCATAACGAGCATGCATTTCAGCATATGGACGGCATTTGACCGTATAAGATTGATTTCGGGACAGGACGATTACCATGAGAGTGAAAGCAATTACCTCCAGGTCATTCAAGTATTGAAACCATCAATGTTGGTGGCTGGTGAAGACCCTGATGACCCCCTCTCCTATACCCTACCGACTACATCCGGTATACCCGACAACCTCGTCAATACCTGGAGCATAAACGGAGAAGGAACTAGTACATTAATCCATGGATTTATTATCGGTAGCGGCGACCATGTCATGTATAAGGCGCCCAGTGTTATTGAAGAGCAAACAACCATTCAAGTGTCGGTAGAAGTCCATTTCACAGATAAGATCTATAGTTACAGTAGCGGAAAAGTGATCGCCACGTTTAATAATTTGATTTTATATCGTCCGCTTGTACTGCATCCAAATGATCTCAGCTTCTCACTTACTGTTAAAAGAGAAGATAGTGCGCCTGCCCAAGACGCTTTTGGCTATGGTTATACCTATACCCAACAGTCCTTGATGGATCTAAAAATAAGGGGCACTGATGTTATAATAGAAAATATAATTAACAATCCGCCAGATACGAGTACGACCGCGGGTATCAGCTGCTACATAACTGATATGGACCTGAGCACGTACCCTCATGGGGAATTATGGATACTGAGCGGCACAGGGATAGCGGACCCCGGTACAAAGGAATTTGACGTAATACTTACCTGTGAAGATGGTCATTCAGTCAAATATTCTTACAAATGCTGTGCAACCTGCATTATTGAAACCGTTGACGCACGCGATCTAGGCACAGATCAATTTTCTGTTCCAACTTTCAACCTCTCGAGTGAAGCGCAGACCTTTAGTGACTATCAAGATGCTTTCCATTATACTAATTTTATCCTCAAACCTCAATAACCGATAAATCAAATCATAGCCTTTAATTTTGCAGCATATGGCTGGCCCCCATGCCTTTGCCATTTCCTTGAAACAGGGTGGATCGATCTGCTGCTTTAACCTGATCCGATTCTTAATATGGATTAGGCCAATATCTTGTAAGTCAATATTTTGTGATCCAACCAATAGCCTAAAGCTGTTTGAGCGGAGAACGCATTGAATCTTTCAGGATCTGATTTGCTCCGTGGATGTGCACTTGCTGGAGCACTAAAATAGGGTTACCCATTATTTAAATAATAGCTTTCCTTTTTAGTTTCCAATATCAAAGGTAAATTTATCTTAGCTGCGATGCGAGATTTCATAGCATTGCTGTGCTGCTGTTGAAAGGAGCTTTTAGTATGCTACGGTATACCGTGATATTCCTGCTAACCTGTTATTGTTGTGAACAATGTTTTTCACAGCAATATCCTTTTATTCAATATACTCCAAAAGATGGTCTTGTTAATAACCGAGCCCGGTTTATGTATCAAGACCGGCATGGACTTCTATATATCTCCACTTACGGAGGATTAAGTGTTTATGACGGCGCCCGTTTTACCAATTACACCACGGACAACGGTTTGTCCACCAATATTGTGAATGATATTGTGGAAATGGGAAACGATTCATTATGGATAGTGCCTAATCTACCCAAACTTTATTGGTTGATAAAAGGCAGGCTCAAAGAAGTGATTACAAGCGATGGATTCTATCCACTGATCAATAAAATGATCCGCTGCAGTGATGGGTTCTATTATGCCTTGGGAGATGACGGGTTATTTCGTTTTGAAAATAATCGGTTTAAAAAAATCAGCCTGCTCGACGAAAGAGGCGGTAATGCGGGCAACTTTCTTGTCAGCGCGATAGAATTTAAAAACAAGTTACTTATTCTATCAGATTTCAATGTTGTTCCTTCTGCGGGTCCTGGTCGTCTTATTGTATATGATTTTACAAATAATCATGTTACAGTAAGCAAGTCGTCTCTTGCCTATTCTCTTCTCTTATCGCCTAAGAGAGATCTATTAGTATCCACAAGACAGGGGCTAAAAAAAATAGATGAAAAGGGTTTGCTAGAGAATAATATTCAGCTTGTTTCGCCGCCATCTGCGTACAAAGCGGCAGAGAATGTCTTCGCTAATTATATGTATGTTGACCAACAACAGAATTTTTGGCTCACTACATCTCAGGGGGTATTAAAAATAGACCTGGATGGCAGGTCGACATTGTTTTCTGTGAAAAACGGACTTCCCGTGAATACCTGCACATCTGTTTTCCAAGACAGAGAGAACACGATGTGGTTTGTCAATGGCCAAACAGGGATCAGCAAATTAGTGAATCCTCAATTTGAATTCTATTCCCAGCTAAAACCTGGTTTCACGGCAACGGATATTTACGCCGACAAGACAACAGACAGTGTTTGGTTCCTGGATGCTGAGCATGAAAAGATCCTATTGAGTTATCGAGATGAATTAAAAGAATTTCAATTAGATCAACCGCCGTTATCCCCCCCGTACAAATCAATCACTGTTTCTCAGAACAAGATTTTCCTCTTAGATTCGTATAATGTGTACCAAGCTGATTTTTCTTCAAAAAATAAAATAAGACTATCAGTAATCCATTCAGACAGTTCACGTAATCCAGATCAGAAGTTCAACTCCTTAATGCCTGACCGAAATGGCAACCTCCTGATCTTGTCGGAAGATCTCTCTATTCTGCTCCACAACAATAAGTCATTATCCTACCCCCTGGGGTACTTTTCTGACAATTTCGCCATAACCAACGACGGCCAGCTTTGGATAGCGACCCGGGGAAAAAAACTATTTCATTTTAAGATAAATCCAGCAACGCAGGATCATTATTTGCAGGTTCTTGCAGTTTTTAATGAAGAATTGCCCAAAATGAGTCCACGTTCGATCACGGTGGACAAAACAGGAAATGTTTGGGTGGGAACTCGTGATCATGGCCTCTTTTGTTTTTACTTAAATGGTCAATCTCTCAGGTCCTGGAAGCAGTTTACTACGAAAGATGGACTTTCTAATGATTTCATTTGCTATCTCTACACAGATGAAAGAAACGATATCTGGGCTTGTTCACCCGCAGGCCTCGACAAAATTCAATTGAGAGATGGGGAATATTTTATTGAGAATATGACCAGCAGGAATAATATTTACCAGTACATTCTGAAGATACAGGCAAGCAAAGGAAATATACATTGGGCCTTGACCGGTTCTGGCATCATAAGAATTGGCTCCTCTGAAACACTGCAAACCAGTTATCAGCCAGAAATCATTTTCCGAGATATTTACGAAGGAAGACACAGGATTAATACCTGGTCACGGCAATTGTCCTTCTCGTACAATCAGAACAATATAAATATCGCCCTGGCCGCGCCGAGCTATCTAGACGAAAAACAAATTCGTTTTAGCTATTTACTGGAAGGGAGTGGTAATAATTCCTGGAGTGACCCAGAGGCGCAGGAGGAAATTCATTTGGCCAATCTTTCACCTGGGGAATATACCCTAAGAGCTAAGGCCATTTTTGTGAACACCCGTTATCCTAATTCCGAGATTTCTTATTCATTCATTATTTCTCCTCCCTGGTGGCAAACTTGGTGGTTCAAAACCCTGCTTTTGCTAACCGTCTTCGCTATACTGCTATTTTTCGTTCGTTATTATTATCAAGGAAAGCTAAAGAATCAGCGCTTTGAACTTGAAAAGAGAGAAGTGATCAAACGGGAGCGTACACGAATCGCGACAGATATGCACGATGACCTCGGTGCAGGACTGGCAAGAATCCGTTTTCTGAGCGAAAGTATCAAGAGGAAAAAACATGTGGATTCAGCATTATTTCTTCCGGAAATCAGCAAAATATCTTCTTTCAGCGATGAAATGATCGAAAAAATGGGTGAAATTGTCTGGGCGCTCAACGAAAAAAATGACTCGATCGCAGATCTGATTGCCTTTACCCGGTCCTATTCAGTGGATTATCTGCAAAATCATGGAATTGATTACAAGGTAGAAGTATCCACAGGATCCCCGCTGTTCTTCCTGAGCGGAGAAACCAGGCGCAGCATTTTTCTTGCTGTTAAGGAAATCCTCTTTAATATCGTCAAACATGCAAATGCGACGGAGGTGATTATCCGGTTCAGCGTCAGTGATCAGTTTCAGATAGATATCCTAGATAACGGAAAAGGAATTGATTGGGAAAAAATTAAACCATTTCGCAATGGCCTCGACAATATCAGGAAAAGAATCGAATCGATCAACGGACGCGTTGAATTCATCAATGAAAATGGGACCCATGTAAAACTGATAATCCCGATTGACTATAGTAATTGATTGTGTTCGCGCAATCCACTCCTAACCTTCGTTATATTGTTTTACCAGATCATTCTTACTACATTTAATTATGCACATTTCTGTTGCCATTATCGAGGACCTGGAGGAGATCCGGGAAGGGTTGAAAAATTACATTGACAGCGATACTGAACTGATGGTCGTCAGTGCAGTAGGGAGTGCGGAGGAGGCATTGCTGATGTTGCCCCGGCTTCAGCCGGATATTGCGATCATGGATATCAATCTTCCCGAAATGAATGGGATCAGGTGCATGCAAGCTGTCAAAAAGGATTGCCCCGCCACTCAGTTCATGATGTTTACCATATATGAGAATGATGAGAAAGTATTTGACGCGCTTCAGGCAGGAGCTTCGGGTTATCTGCTTAAAAACACTGATCCGTCAGACATATTGCATGCTTTGAAGGAGTTGTATCAAGGCGGGTCCCCAATGAGCCCCAATATTGCCCGGAAGCTCATCAATGTTTTCAGAGAACAGAACAATAGATCCATCCGCTCCAACTTATTAGGGAAAAGGGAAAACCAGGTGTTACTCCTCCTGTCTCAAGGACTTCTATATAAAGAAATAGCTGCTCAACTTTCATTAACGGTGGGTACAGTCCGGCAGCATATCCATAAAATCTATGAAAAACTCCATGTTCAAAACCGCACTGAAGCCATCAATAAGGTATCAAAAAAATAATTAGCTATAGTCTGTAATTATTTTGAAAGAAAGTTTCCCTCAATATGCTTTAGTATAGGCACCGTCGTAGGTAAAACCCGTTTAATGGGGGCTTGTGTCGCTTACTTGTTTCTTGAGATGGGTATTTTCATAGGCGTCACAAACCAAGGAAAAGGCCGTCTCTTGTTTTGAGACAGCCTCTTTTCATATTAAGATCGTCCGGAAGTTATTTATTTTTTGATAACAGGATGTTGTTTCGCACATGTGACATCAAATTGCCAGATTTCCCCCTGTCCTGGAGTACCGTTAAAGCCCCATATTGAAACGTATAATTTATTATCCGGACCGAATGTCATCGCAGTCGGATAATTGAGCCCGGAAGCAATGGTCAACTTTTCTCCTGAAGGATCGATTCTTATAATATCACCGGTTCCGGCAGTAGGGAAAGGATTTCCAGTTGTATTTTCGAGCACATACATTCCCCCAACCTCATCAAACGTGATTCCCAATACGGCAGAAAAGCCAGTAGCTATCAAGCTGATATGACCACTAGGCGTTATTTGAAATACGGAAGAAAGGTCTGAGAGTGGGTAAGTGCCCAGGTTACTCACATAGAAATTGCCATCATGAAATACTTGGCATGTTGGAACTATGTGCCCCTGGGTTGCAGAAATATCAATAACCCGGCTGATATTTCCTTGTGGTGTTATCTTGTCCAATTCTCCATGATTTGGTTCTATTACATATAAATCCCCATTTACCGCATTCATACTATAGGGTGTTCCATCCGGTTCAAAATCTGGGGGGTTTTCATGTGCTGTCGGGTTATTCATATAGAATTCGCTCAAGTTGGCAATCAATTCCCAGGATCTGTCCTGCTTTACCTTAAAAACGCCATTGGGAATTCCTTCTACTCCATGAGAACAACCAGCGCCAGAAAGAAGTCCATATAGGGTATTGCCGATAAATGCAACATCCCCGACTCCCTGAACATCAGATCCGGTAGCTGGGGAAGTTTGGCTGGATGGGAGGTTGTCTACAAATGTGGTGCGAAAACCGTCAGGCCCGATTCTTGAAATACGTGATCCAGTTTGACTACCGGTATATGGTCCAACAGGAGGAATTACCTGCGTACATGTAGTTAAATTCGTTCCGCCCACGCCGCCTTCAGCAACGTAAAGGTGTCCGTCGGGGCCGAATTTCAGTCCCCTAGGATTGTTGAACCCGGTAGAGAACACTGAAGAGCTTATAACCAGGTTATCCGGGCTACAATTGCACAATTCAGGACCATTTTTTTTGCAGGAAGAAAATAATCCAAAAATGGTAAGAACTGCTGTGATATTTAAGTAATGTTTTCTTTTCATAAAACTTGTTGATGAGTTTATGGTTAAAAAATAATAAATCCAATGACATGAAGACGTCACTTCGAAAGCCAAAGCCAGTTTCCTGATAACATAAAATAGTAGCAATTTCCTATGGACTGTGCTGGGCTATAGGAGTTAAAAAAGATGGATATTTGCGATGCCGAATAACCCAGAATTCAATCCAATAATTAGATCATTAACGTTGCGTTGTTTCAAATAATAGCTCTTTGAAGGTGCCGATAGATCGTTGTTTCAGCAATTCTTAGATCGGCGTTGATTTGAAAACAAATCCCTGGGCAAAAAGCAAAATTGCATGCGATTAAAATTCTTTTAATTAAAATGCAACGCTAACGGAACCGTTATTTCACTATAGTTTAATTTGAATGACTGATTTGTTGTTCCGCACAGGATAAATGGAGTGAAGTTTTAAGCGAATAGCATGCTATTAATGGCCGTCCCAAATCCCCAAATCAAATTTGAAGCTTCTATATCATCGTTACAATACACTTAAATGAGTATTTTCAGTATACACCATTTGGTGTAGTTCGACCAATGTCTTTTGATCCTTAACGGCTTCCAGATCTACTTTGGCCTTAAATGCCCGGCTGAATTTGCGGCATGTTTGCTTTTTCATTCTGAGGTGATTCAATTACACCAACCGAATGCTTACTTTACAATTAAAGACGTCGTTGGTCGTGGGGATACCTTTTGACAACGATTTCTGTTGTACCCCAGAATGATTTTATTTTAAGGTGTCGCTTTGACGATGCTGAGAAAAAAGTCTCATACCAATTATTGTACTCTCCCCATTTTTTTACAATTATGCAAATCGAGATTTTGAAATCAAATGTTCATCAGGCCACCAATACAGAGGCCAACTATTATGTAGGAAACCTCACACTGGAAGAAGACCTGACGAACGCCGTTTGCATGAGCGAGCATGAAAAAATTCATGTGGTCAATACGATTAATGGTGAACGGCTCGAAACTTATCTCAATAAAGGCAAAAGGGGATCGGGTGTTTGATAACAATAACAATAAATCTTTTTTTCTGAAAATTAGTTATATTCGGTTGTTATCATTTTCTTTTTTCCGATATATCTGATGCAACAAAAAAATCGTAAACTCACTGCTATTCTTTTTAGGGACATCGTAGGATATACTGGCGTTATGCAACAGAACGAGATGCATGCAGTTTCGATTATAAAGCATTACATTGGTGTTCCTTTTCAGCGATGGCTTTTTTAATCCTTCATTTAAAATTATTCATCCCAACAATCATCAAAATAAAAAACCATTTTGACCATGACTCTCTTTGAAGAAGTATGAAATGCATTTACTGAATCAGTATCATAGTCGTTCTAATTCCTTTGTCCGTACCCACCTGAACAGTGTACGCCCCTTTTGTAATTGCAGGTTGCAGCTTCACGCTGATCTGATTTAGGCTAAGCTCCACAAAGTCGGATTTCACCAGCCGTCCATCCGAAGCAAATAATTTTAACCAGTCAATTTTATTTCCGTCGTGCTGTATAAAAAACTCATTATTGGTCACCGGGTTTGGAAAAACATAGAACAAATCTGCTTCATCAAAATCAACATGCACAATCTGGCTTAGCTTGAAATTATTATCTATGTCCACTATTTTTAACTGATAAAAATTAAAACCATTCAACGGATTAAGATCAGTATACTGGTAATTGAGTCTGATTGAAGAAGAACCTGCGGCAGCAACTTTATCAAGATATTGCATGGAGCCTGTTTGCCCTGATCTGTAAATTTCGAAATAGCTTGTGTTCAATTCATTTGAAGTCACCCACTGCAATAAGACATTTTTTGGTCCTTTTACTGCAGTAAAGCTTAGCAATTCTACCGGCAATGGGTCCGCGGACATGCCTATCCCAAATTGGCTAAAGGTAGAAATATTATTTCTTCGGGCATAGCCACCAGCAACTGTTCTGCCCAAGCTTCCCGCTGATGGCAATAAGCTGCCAACGGGCACAATCCAGTCAGCCGCATCAGATGATGAATCAGGCCTGCGAAGAATACCGAATGAATTATCTGCCAGGTCAGTAAAATTATTAAAGTATAGTTTCAAATCATATACACCGCCGGAAGGATTTGCATCAGGCGTTAAATACCAGACACCTCCGGTGTTTACTAATACATAAGGCGTACCTGATTCTGAAACATTCAGCCCTATATCAGTGCCTTGCTTTGGCCCAAATGATGCCGTAATATTGCTAACGCCTCTCAAAGGGTTTGCCATCAAGTTATCCATTTCTGCTATATTGACTTTTGTTGCATCACCCATTGGGAACTGATAATTATTTACAGATACCGGTGTGATGAAACGTTGTAGCTTGCCATTTATCCAGGAACTGGAAAAGTTTGCATTAGCAGGGTCGGCCTGAACGGCTGTGTCAGTAGCAGTAGTGGCAATGGCACTGAACGAACCTGTATTGACTATGCCCGATATCAAATACCATGTGTTAGATTTTATATCTGAGGAAAGATTCAGGCCGGCATTATCCACATCAATCCTTTCAAACTGGTTGATACTGTTTATTGTTTGCGAACCGGTACCAGTGAACACAAATTTCCCTGCGCCATAATTATATGCAGAGCTTGTGTTATCTGTGAAATCTGCTGTGCCAATATTGGTTTTAGCAATTGTGATCACGCCGGCATTGCTGAGAGCGCTGCCATTGTCCAAATGAATGCCACCGTTAAGAAACACAACGGCTCCGTTTTGCACGGTGATTATAGCGCCGCTGTTCGCTTTCAGGATATCTTGCGCAGAAATACTGCAATGGATGAAAGTAAAAAAAGCAGGAAGCAAAAATACAGGAGATTTCATTTTGGTAATACTTTATAATTACTAATTTATTTTTGTAGCCTCTTTACGGTATTGAGCAATTCATCCATTTTGCTTTATCGCCCGCATTACTTTGTTAATATTCAAAGCACTGTAATTGAATACATGTTTTGAGCCGTCGGATAGAATGACAATGACTTTCTTTGTCAGATAGTTTTTTTCAGCCAACCCCTCTTTTATATCCGTTTAATTAATTTCAAGATAGCCCCGGCTTCTCTGTTTCATTATCAGCGCTTCTGATAACAGCCCTTTGGCTGACGCATTGAATCTGACATCGTACAATAATCATTTATCCGTTATAGTTCGTTTTCCATTATACCTGCTTTCATCTTGCAGAATATATAATATAGGGCAGGTATCTGTTTTTGTCTCTCCGGGCGGCAATTCAATCTTCATCACTTATTCAATTTTGTTTCCAATGCTTCCAATCGTTTTAATAAAAGCTCATTTTGTTGTTTGAGCAGCTCAATTTGATTTTGCTGCTCCTGCATGGCCTTTACCAGGGGAACAACAAAATCCCCGTACCGCAACCCATAAAAATCGTTTTCATTTTTAGGTATGTACACACCGCTGAAATCGTACCCCGTCTCCTTGGCAGCTTTTTCGACTTCCTGGGCCACAAAACCTGTTTGCACTATTAGTTCTTTTTCAATGATGGCTTTTTTTTGCTGCGCGTTCATTTCTTTGCCACGGCTTTCGTTTAATTTGTTGCTGATGCCTGTTGCATCCAAATGGTAGGTGACTGGCTTTAACCTCATTATGAATTCAAGCCCTTTCACATTTTCCTGCACATTTGTTTTATAGCGGCCATCGCTAATATTTGTCCAGTTGGCATATCCTCCAATATAATTAGTGGCTGAGTTGCCAATGATTGCCTGGCTACTGGCATTGCAGGTTACTGCCTGGCCTATTGCAATACAGTTGTACAGACCATCGGCAGTCACATCGCAATTTGCACCAAGTATCGTATTATTGTAGCCCATGTCGTACATGCTCCCGGCATTATCTCCAACAACAGTATTGAAAAATGAAACTGTAGTACTTGCTAAAGCGCTTCTACCTATAGCGGTATTTTCACCTCCGACCGTATTGGATTGCAGGGCGCTATAACCTATTGCCGTATTATCGTTAGCGTAAGAGTTGAGTACCAATGCGTTGCTACCGATGGCAGTATTAAACGCGCCAATCGAGTTGAGTTCCAAAGAACTGCTGCCAACAGCTGTATTGCCATTTCCGGTGGTATTGTCATCGAGGGCGTGGTCGCCCGACGCTGTATTTTGAAAACCTGTTGTATTAGTATAAAGAGCAGCAAACCCATTTGCAGTATTGTCATAACCGGTAGTGTTTTGTAACAGCGAATAAGCTCCGTCTGCTGTATTACTATATCCGGTTGTGTTATTATATAGTGCGCGGGAACCGTTTGCATTATTGTTGTTCCCCGTTGTATTTGAATAAAGTGGATAGGTGCCGGTTGCTGTATTGCCGGTCCCGGTGGTATTACTGATTAAAGCATTGTACCCTAAAGCAACATTATTCGCGCCGGTAGTTATTGAATCCAGTGCCCTGAAACCAAAGGATGTATTAAAAGTATTAGAAGCCCCAGAATCAATATAACCTGATTTCGCACTATTGACTTTGAACAAAAGCGGGGCCGCATCCTTTGTGCCAAGAAAATTGTTGGCAGAACTTGTTCCGCTGTTGCCCGTTAAAGCCCACCCACTATTAGCTGCAATCGTTTCCCAGTTGGGCACTGCAGCAGTTCCCATGTTCACCATCAAAATATTCAGCACAGAATCATACACCATCAATCCCTTTGCAGGACTGCTGATGGATGTGATTGCTGTGGTGCTCATCCTGGGTATAAGCAGGCCTTTGGATGTATGGGTAATATCCAGTTGGGCAGAGGCATCCGGACTTGTTGTGCCGATTCCTACGCTTTGTGCAAATAAATAAACAGGCTGGCCGATTATGAGCACAAAAAAAGAAAAAACGGCAATAAGGTATAATTTTTTCATAACTATATTATTGAATAAGATAAATAAGGATGCAATGCATGCTAAGTTTACAACTAAGTTTAATTTGAACTTCACACCAATTCACTAACGGCGGTTATCATTTTTTTTCCGGTAGGATAGAAAAAATAAAATCTCCTAGTGCGCTTTCAGCGACGGCGACTTGCGGAAGACCATCGGCGTATTTGCTCTACTATCTGCTGAGGATGCAATGGCAGTTTGCCGTATTGATTTTATTTCTTCCATGCAAAAGGTATGATCGATATAAGAGTACTCACAAAAAATGGTGGCTATCCTGTCTCTAAATTAGCTTTCCGAAATAACAGTTAATAATGGCATTAACTATATTGCTATGCGATTATAGAGATCATTGATAGACCATTTTCCATTGTTGAAGGCGGTTTAGCATCTCGTTGAAAGCCAAAGTCTGAATAAAGTGCTTTAATATATTATAGCTGGCTGCCTGAATGCTTAGGTTATTTTCAAAAATATGCCCCAATGGTAAATCCTGATTTGTCAAAAGGTTATTTAATACGATTGATCATACCGGTTTTATCAGTGGACAACTACTATCTTTTTGGTTTGTTCAAAAGGGGCATTCGAAGATTCAGCAATGAATTTACAAAAGTAAACTCCGTTCTGAAGGCTTCCTACATAAAAATCGGTATTGTATACACCACTCGTTCTTTCGCCATCAACTAAAGTTGCAACCTCCCTCCCTAAAAGATCAAACACTTTAATAGAAATCCGGCTGTCGGCCGGCAGGTAATAGGTGATCTTTGTAGAAGTCGAACAGGGATTAGGGAAATTAGTTAGCCTATAAGAACCGGATAACAATTCTGACTGTTCAGAAAGCAGGGTAGTGCCAAGAGAAGATGCAGGATCTGGGGATGCCTGAAAGATAGAGAGGAAAGTGAGCGGCTGCGAATATTTGACGGTAACGAAATCCTGACCTGTTCCAGGATTTTGAATTACCCCAGCAATATAAATATCAGGGTTAATAGCCAGAATATTGGAGAACAGTCCGCCAGGACCTTTCAGCCCAAGGCCAACAGGTTGACCTAAAATATATACGTCAGTCTGTGAAGGACCGTCATATTTTGCTAGCCATTGCTGTATACCCGAGGAGTTGTATCTTATTGTCACATAATCAAAATTTCCAATATTCACGGTTTCACTTCTTCCAGTAACATACACATTTCCAGAAAGATCCACGCCCAGATCCGTGGCATAATCGTCCAGATTATTCGAATCATTATAGTCAGCTACCCATTGTTGGACACCGGCCGAGTTGTATTTGACTGTAGCATAATCATAACTTAGCCCGCCACCATAACTTGATCCTGTGACATATACATTACCTAAAAGGTCCGTAGTTATCGCAGTTGGGTCATCTGCGCCATTTCCGTACCCATTAAAGACCCCTTCCCATTGCTCGACGCCGCTCGTATTATATTTAATAGTGCTATAATCATCGCCAGTGGTTTCCGTTTTTCCGCCAGTAACATACACATTGCCCAATACATCTATCGTCATGGCATTCAATTCGGCTTGAGGCTCACGAACCCAGAGCAGGGTACCCGCCGCACTGTATTTAAGTACAATTCCTCTGGTGGGGATTGAGGTGGGGGGCGTTATCACAATGGCCGGGGCCGTCACCGCATCTGAGGCTGCGGTGCTGGTATTGGTAGGAGCAGGAGCAATACACCAACCGGACACATAAACATTTCCTAAAAGGTCAAGGCCGATGGATTTACCCCAGTTAATGGTTGGGGATGGATTATAAGTTTGTACCCATTGCTGCACGCCGGCTGAATTGTATTTGATCAAAACCAGATTGTAAATGAAGGGAGAAATGATTGAATATCCTGTAACATAGACATTTCCAGAACCATCAACCACTATAGCATCTCCTTCATCTGGCAGATTTAAGGAACCATCGTACCGCGCTACCCATTGCTGTACCCCTAAAGAATTATATTTAATTGTCGTCATATCAGCACTCGTTGCGCCGCCATCACTCGCGCCGGTAACATACACATTACCTGAGAAGTCGACAGCAATTGCGGTTGTATAGTCCCACCCATTTGCTGGACCGTTGTAGGTGTCTATCCACTGCAATGCTCCAGAAGCGTTGTATTTAACTGTTACATAATCCCCTGCCGCGGTTACTGTAAAATCACCTGGAAAGACTTCATCGATGGTTCCTGTTACGTAAACATTCCCTAAACGATCGACCGTCATGGCTCCGGGAATGTCATTATTATTTCCAGGACTACTGTAAGATTGTACCCACTGTTGTACGACCTGGGAAAAGCTGATAAGAGGAAAAAAAGCGACTAGAAACAGTAAAAGCTTTATCCAAATTCTTTTTCTCATGATTTTAGGTTTTGGTTATTGGGAATAATTGTCCTCTTTCAGTCCTCTATTGCAGGTTTGGGCCGGTTAGCTGGTTACTCATAGAGAGGACGATCAGCCTAATTATCTTTTAAATGTAACTATGTGCGGAAAATTGTACCCATCAGTTTTCACTAACGGTGGACTTCATTTCATTTTCGGTAAGTATCAAATAAAATTAGCAGATGCCTGTCCCAAATGGGCTGATTTTGTTTTCATTAATGGCAATTATCAGCCTCTTATCGGTTGATGGAGATGTAAAAATATTGAATGCTGATAAATATCTGCCAACAAGGGACTAATTTTAAGTAACAGAAAGTCTATCTTTCTTCAAAACCATGATCAATTTTTTTTTATATTCCTGTATTTTTTTGTTTTTTGGAAACTGTTTGTTTGCACAGTCTTTTGAGGAAAATAACTTCCGGCTTTATACAACCAAGGATGGGCTCAGTTCGGATTTTATAAGCGGCATTGGGCAGGATTCGGCAGGGTATATGTGGATTAGCACCTATCACGGTCTCAACCGTTTCGATGGAAATACTTTTAAACAATTCTTGCGGACGAGCCGCTATAATTCTATCCCGGATAATTCAGTATTTTCCATGAATTTATTACCCAACAATCAGCTGGCTATTGCAACGGACAACGGTGTACAGATTATATCTACAAAAACACTCGAAAAAAAAAACTTTGAAATATCTACCGAGGACGAGCTTCGCTACTGGAGTAATTACTGCAAATATGTTGACATGGATGATGACGGCAATTTGGGTATCTCTACGAAAACCGGATTTTATATTTTTTCTTCAACTGGCAAACTTCAAAAAAGATTCGATCGTTACACGGTTAAAAACATTGGACATGCTTGGATGATGTTCGGCAGCTATTTGTATAATTTACCTGATGGCAACATAATGCAGGAAAACAGTTCCGGATTCTGTTATTATGACCGCAGAAAAAATCAGATTTGTGATGTGACTTCAAACTACAAAGGCATTAAACAAATCATCCGGCTCCAATCGGATCGTTCAGCTTTATTCTTTATATCTCAATACGACGTGCTCGTTCTTAACCTGAAAACAAATTGTTTTGACATCATTGACATTCGTGATGGGAGAACTACTTCTTCCCAAGCAACTTTTAATTTCAAAGGAGAAATTGGCTGGCAAACAAAATTAAGCCGCGTTAATGACAGTCTTTGGGCAATCAATTCGGAGGACAAAGGCTTCTATTTGATTCACATTGACACTGCACGCCAAAAGGTTTCCTGTTACGCGAAAAAATATTTCAGCGACCGCTTTTGCAACAATATTTTTTGTGACAGACATAAAAGACTTTGGATTGGGACGAATGAAGGATTATTCATGGAAAATCTTCATGCCAGGATTATCAATTCATTCCCTGTCAGAGCAGTAGCTGACAACGATAATAGTAACATTACAAGTTTATTCATTTTCGGGCACCTGATTTTTGTTGGGACAAATAAAAACGAAATTATTGTGCTCGATAAGACGAGCTTCAGGGTTCTATCTCATTTTACTGCTGATAACTTATCAGGCATAGACAATAGTGTGAGATTTTTTGAACTGGTACATCCTGATACCCTATGGGTGGCAACTAATAAAGGCGTACTGTGGCTAAATATAAAAAATTTTTCCAGGGGTAGACTCTTAATACCTGGCATTTCTGAAAAAAATAATCAGACATTGTTTCTGTTCGGGGATAAGAACAAGAATGTTTGGATTGTCCAGAACAGTATCAATTCAATTATCTTCTACAATCATCTGAAGAGGAAATTCATATGGCTCACAGATAGCACAGATCCAATGCTGAAAGTTAACCTGATAAATAGTCTAGCTGAGGACAATCAAGGGAATATTTGGATCGGGGGCGATGCAATCGCCAGGTGGAGTCCTCGGCTTCAAAAAATAGATACATTAATAGAACGCCTTTCAACACAAAAAAACTGGAAAAAAGGTTATATCGTCATGTCTGATTCCAAGGGTGATATCTGGACAATGACAAATGACGATGGTATAGCCAAAATATCAGGCACAAAGGCTCCACTTCATCTGAGGCCCGAAAACCTATTGCCAGATTATTCTGAATTAATGCCTGCATTGATTAATGACAAAATCTTTTTACCGACGAACCATGCAATAGGATTTTTAGATGTCCGGAATTTCAAAAGCATTGTATTCAATAAAACCGATGGCATACCACCTTATCCTATCACTTCCTTTTATTTCAGTTTGGATCACCTAAACAATTCGATTTGGTTTGCCTCTAAAAATATTATCGGAAGTATTCCCTTTATTGCCAATGATAACTATGGGGAGTCGCCCGAATTGCATATTACTCAGATCACGGTATTAAATGACACCGTGATCAATTATCCCCTTTCCGTCATTTCTCTAAAATATTTTCAAAATAATATCAGGATTGATTTTAGTGCTGTCAATTTTACCGACCCGCAGAACATTCGATTCGCCTACCGCATTATGAATAAAAATGATACTTCCTGGATAGAAACAGGCATCCAACAAGACGTATTACTTACCAATATTTCCCCCGGGAATTACAAGGTGGAAATAAAGGCTTATGCCTACGACAATAAGTGGACCCAGCAAATTTCCGAGGTAGAAATTAAGATACTACCGCCATTCTGGCGTAGGGCGTGGTTTCTCATTCTCATCGCGCTGATCATTTCAGGCTCCGTTTATTTTTTATATCGGAACCAAGTAAATCATATTAACCAAAGGGCAAACCTTGACAAAGCTCTAGCGCAGACAGAAATGAAGGCTCTTCATTCCCAAATGAATCCGCATTTTATTTTCAATTGTCTGAACAGTATCAGGGAGATGATTCTGAATAATGAAAATCAGCACGCCTCACGATACCTTAGCAAATTTGCCCACTTGATACGCATGACGCTAAACCAGTCTTCTCAGCCATTTATAAGCTTACAGAATACAATTGATTCAATCAGACGCTACATTGAGATGGAACAGATCCGAACTTCTAATTTTTCAAATCAAATTGAAGTGGATGAAGACCTTCGACCGGAGGAGATCTTTTTGCCTCCCATGCTTATACAGCCCTTTATTGAAAACGCAATTTGGCATGGGTCTTCCTCCAAGATTCAAACCATGGAAATCAAAATCCGTTTTCTGCAAAAGAATAATGAACTTTTGTGCATCATAGATGATAACGGAATAGGCGTGGAAGCTTCAATGAATAATAAATCCGGGATGCAGATCCATCACAATCCGATTGGGATCGCCAACATTAGGCAGAGGATACAGGTTCTAAACGAGAAATATTACCTTCGTTGCAGCCTAAACATAGAGGACAAAAAAAACTTGACAGCGGATCTAGGTACTGGAACGATTGTAACCCTTCGACTCCCAATTAAAACGACTGCTCTTTGATATGACAGCATTGCAGACAATAGTAATCGATGATGAGCCAAGGGGACGCTACTCCCTGGAGAAACTATTACAGTTGAACTGCCCTGACATAGAAATCGTTGGCAGTTGCTCAAGTGCCGAGGAGGCCATTGTTAAAATAAGTGCCTTAGAGCCAGATCTTATTTTCCTTGATATAGCAATGCCAGAAAAGAATGGATTCGAGCTGCTAAAAGAATTAAAAGAATTTCACTTTGAAGTTATTTTTGTTACAGCGCGCAGCCAATTTATGAACGAAGCATTTCATTTCAGTGCCATTGATTACCTTTTGAAGCCAGTGGACGATGACCTATTGATTGACGCAGTAAAAAGAGCGAAAAGAAAGATTATTGAAAAAACAGGAGGCAAGAATATTGAGACTTTCCTTCACAATGTACAACAAAAGCAACTGCATAGAAATATGCGCCTTTGTATTCCTTCTCTCAAGGGCTTTCAGGTTGTGGAGTTGGATGAAATCCTATATGCAGAGGCCCAAGGCAATTATACAAATTTCCATTTTGTCCGGCAGCATAGTGTTTGTACTTCTAAACCCATTCATGAGTATGAAGAATTGCTGGCGGACACAGGCTTTGTCAGGATCCATAAATCTTATTTGGTGAATCTGCTGCATATAAAGGAATACATTCGTGGAGAGGGCGGGTCTGTCATGCTTTCTAATGGCACTGAAATAGAGGTAGCCAGGCGTAAAAAAGACATTTTTCTGATAAAAATGAAGAGCTTCAATAAATATTGATGATGCCGAAAAGCCAACTGCTGTACTACGAAATGAAGATGGACTGACTTAAGCCTTATTCGGTTACCATAATTCTCTAAAAGTCTTACCCAGTAAGGTGTTCATAGCTTGAACAAGGGCTTTTCAGCATTATTAAAATTATATCCTTTGATATAAAATAAGATTAATTATTGATATTTTCTTTTAAGGGTGGCAATTGTAATTGGTCAACTATCCGGGCCGCCTCCCTTCACCAGTTGTTCCAATAACTCATTGTCATCCCTAAACTAAGGCTCAGACAATTCATTTGGAATGTTATAAGCTTGGTTTGAGGATGGTATTGAGCCGCCAAATCTTTGTATATCCAAGATTATTCTATTCGTGATGCCGTTGGATTTTTATTGCTGCTGCTGTTTAATAATATTGAACATCCAGCGTATTCCAAAGCGGTCTCGGCAGGCGCCCCAGTATCCCCAGAATTCATCATGTGGCGGAACTCCTTCTGTTCCACCTTCTGATAGTCCGATGTACAATCTGTCAGCTTCTTCTTTGGTGTCGGGGCTTAAGCTGATGGTAAAATTGTTTCCTTCAATAAGTTTTTGCCCCATACTTTCGAGCATATCGGTTGCCATTATTTGTATGCCGCCAATTATAGGTAACGCTACATGCGTTACTTTGTTTTTGTCAGCATCCACTAGTGGTGGAACTCCATCCCTTGGTGGAATGTCCTTATACCGCATTGGTGGCGTTGAAAATTCTGTTCTGAAAACTTTTTTGTAATGGCTAAATGCTTCTTCGGCATTACCCATAAAGTTCAGATAAATTGCTACTTGTGCCATAGTTATCGTTTTTATTATGATTATTAAATTTATCGAATTAGAATGAGCTGTATACAGAGCCTACGGTGTGTGTTTATTGATTAACTGAAATGAGTTTTCTATCCACAGGTTTGAAATACCATGATAACAATATCAGGATTAATATTGCCACTGGGGATACTATTTTAACCATTGATTCACCCGATGCGAGATGTGAAAATACCGCTCCGGACATCGCAAAAAAGAAACCGGCATAAGCCCATTCTTTTACCAATGGGAACTTTGGAATCAGCAATACAATGCCTCCTAAAACTTTCCATATTCCGATTATAGTCAGAATATACTCTGGATAGCCCAAGGGTCGAATCAGGTCTAAACTCCATTTTGCATGATAAATTTGTCCCAAGCCTCCTGGGAACGTAGCTAAGACAACTAGAATGGTGGAAATCCAATAGATGATTTTGTTTCTCTTTTCCATGATGTATTATTTTTATTTATTAAAAATGCTTTTATTCAATTATATGCCGACTTTGGACCAAAAAAGCCTGCAACGCTTCTTGTTTGTTGTTTCCGAAGGGCAAACGACATCCTTTTTTCAAGTTTCAGCACCTAGTTCCGTAGTTATTATTGATTCCCGTTTGCCGTCTTCGGCATTAATTTTTGCTCCAGATTATTCTATTATTTAGGTTTGTATTTTTTGATTATGATTTCCAATTTATTAAACCTATCATCCCAAATTTTACGGAATGGTTCAATAAACGTGGCTATTTCTTTCATTTTATTTGCAGTGATGTGATACTAAATTTCCCTCCAGTCTTTTTTGTTCAAATAATCCGCACTCGGTAAGTATTTGCAGGAGTTTTGAAACAGTTTGTCTTGCCGTGTCAAAGCTTGAGGCTAATGAACCTACTGTCATGGATTTCAAGACTACCACCCTAAGCATAGCTCTTCTTGTAGGGTCTGCTGTGGCTTGAAATACATCTCGTCTTAAAATCATTGTGTAGCTATTAGACTACAAATATAAGCGTAGTTATTTAACTACGCAAATATTTTTTGAGAAAATTTTCCAAGGATAGCAAAACGAGCCTAATTTGGACCCTTTCTACACTAAGTAATATGATTATGCCATTCTGTTTATGAAAAGTGTACCATTTCATGGGAAAACTTATGGCTAGTTGAAAGATCCCTTTTATTAGCCAAAATATCTTTTGATTGAAAACCGCAGGAGAAAATTTTAAATTCATAAAATTAAAATTCGGAGTATATGGAAAATCTATCTAAAATGGGTCGTATTTTCTATGGTATTGCCATGGCTGCGTTGGGCTTGCAGACAATGTATGAGGATGATTTCCCCTATATGCTATTGCCTCCAAACCACTACTCGCATTCAGCTCTTGTGCTATTGGCTTATATTACCGCGACCATCCTTATTTTGGCTGGGGTATGCATTGTTTTGGAAAAGAAGACCAGGCCCATTGCCCTTATATTAGGATGGGCGCTTCTACTGATATTTTGTTTGTACTATATCCCCTATGAATTGTTGGCTACCTCAAATTATATGCATTGGGGAGAATGGGAGAATGCGGAGAAAGAATTGGCACTATCAAGCGGTGCATTTATTATTGCCGGCTGCTTTTCAGGAAAACAAGATAAACCCTTTATCCGGTTTTTGGGGAAGCTAATACCTTTTGGGGTTATACTTTATCCCATCACGATAATCTGTTTTGCCATTGATCATTTTATATATGCAAAAGATGCAGCCGACTATATTCCATCGTGGGTGCCTAACCATATATTCTGGATTTATTTTGCCGGCATTGCATTATTTGGAGCTGGCGCTGCAATAATCTTAAAAATCAAGACTGGATTATTTGCGGCTCTCTTGGGCACTATGATTTTTATTTGGTTTATCATTCTCCATATCCCCAAAGCGATATTATCTCCTTTCCCTGATAGGGTAGGTGAATTGACCAGCGCATTTTTAGCTCTTGCATATAGCGGAATTGCATTTGTCATTGCTGGCGCACCTAAAAAAACAGACTAAGGAGAAGAAATGCATTGATTTCAGTGAGGGGAAAGGAAGAATGATTGATGTCATGATAAAGGATTCTGCACGGTATGCTGATATGGGTGGTTGGGGGTTTGAAGAGTTTAAAGAGAATATTAAAACAGAACGTACGGTCAAAGACTTGGCTAAACAACAGTATTATAGTTGTCATGAAGCAAATAAGGGTAATGATTTTGTTTTCAGTATATCCGGTGATGAATAAGCGGCTCTTTTTTTTCGAAGTAAGCCCCGGATTCATTGTTGTGGTAAAGCCGAGTTTTCTTCTCGGATAAATTCTTGTTTAAAGACTACTGCTGAAGATAAGAACAATCCACCGAGGTAGTTCTGCAATGGTGAAAAAAATTGGAGGAAGATGGAACAGAACAATCCTTCATGGGCTTCTTTGAATTTTACCATTTGTTCAATCACCATCTTGTCTTAAATGGTGATGACCAAACGACGTCCATTGGGAACAATTATGTCCCATAATTGAGCGATATCCTTCAATTTGACTTCAATGGTTTCCGCCTTGAGCTTACCGCTTGCAGCGAGCTGAAACATTTCTGGCAATATTTCGGTAAACAACCCGTCAATTTGATCTTTTGACCAGCTTCCTAATCCTGATCCTGTGATGTGTAAATCGACACTTCTCAGATTTGCTGCGGATAATTGTATCAGATCACCAGTAACACTCCCTACAGAAACAAATCTTGTCTTGTTAGTTAATGAACCATTGCCTTTTAACGATGATAGTATCATTTCTGCTGTTTGGCCCCACAAATAGTCAATAATCACGTCAATGGGAGAGGATGTGCGCAACTTTTTCAAGCTTGCGACAAACTGGGCGTCGCCTTCAAGAAGTGAAATAATTTCATCTGCTCCAAGTGCCGATAGTTCTTGTAACGATTGCTGATTTCTTCCAGTAACAATTACTTTTCTGGCGCCATAATGCTTGGCAATCTGTATAGCTACCCTACCGGTAAAGCCTGTTGCGCCATTGATTAATACTACATCTCCTGACTGAATTTTCGCTTTAAATTTTAGGCCCATGGCTGCACCCATCACGGCATTTGCTAAAGCAGCGGCAGTAGCATCATTGAGCCTCTCCGGCAACTTTACCATCCGTTCTTTTTCAATGGTTGCTTTTTCCGCCAGCATACCACTGACTCCTATCGCGTATACCCTTGTCCCATCAGGGAGAAAACAAACTCCATCACTACCTACAACACGTCCGTCCTTTCTTGGATAATCGCTTGAATAATGCTGACTTTTAGCCCTGCTCCTGTCAAAGTGTTTTATAGCCACAGCTTTTACGGATACCAGTTTTTCATGGTCACTTTGAACTGTTGGCTCAGCAAAATCGAGGTATTGGGGTAGTTCCCCATCCGGGAATATAACTGCAGCTTTCATGATATTATTTTTGATACCATAAATTTATACCCTCTGGCGGGAGGCAGTGATAACATATGTTACCAAACCCAGCCGAACTATTTTTTCCGCGCATTGGCCGTTTTTATCCGACTAAGATGAACCCTGCTGATCCCGAGATAGGATGCAATGTAGTGTTGCGGAACACGTTGGATTATATGTGGTCTTTCTTTCAAAAGGCGTCGATAACGTTCCGCGGGAGGGTCCCGGATAGAAGATACAAACTCATTCATATAATGAACCTGCCTTTCAGCCGAAATCTTTAAAATAATATTTACAAACTCGGGTTCATGAACTAATTCGTTTAACAAGCGGATGACATATTTTTTGGGTAAAAGATAAATGGTAGATGGTTCAATTGTCTGAATACTAAAGAGACTTGGTGTATTTTTCAAGAAGCTTTCAAATGAGGTTAATCCTTCGTTTTCAAAGAAAAACTGAACAGTCTTATCCAAGCCATTGTTATTGACCGCAGCACGCACACAGCCTTTTTCTACAAAAATATAATTCCTGGATAATTTTCCTTCGTCTAACAAAACTGTTTTGGATGGAACCTCCCTGCGATCCAGAAACTCCAGGTATTTGTCCCAATAAGTGTTCAATTGAGGAAATTTATTTTTGAAATGAAAAAGCATGTTTTTGGATTACTATGGATAGCAAGGTAACCATAATATTATGCCGGGAAAGAGAGATAGGAGACTTTATTAAGAATTTGAAGCAGCAATAAAATCCATATTGTCTGTAAAAGGAAAAATGGAAATTAAGACGGTTTATTGCCTTCAAACGGGGAAGCATGCTGTAGGAAGATCTGAATGGAGCATTACCGATGGCGGGGAAATAAAGGTGAGTGCTAAAGGTATTGAAGTAAAGAAACAGCAGACAGATGGGACTTGGAAAATTGTAATTGACCATACTTTTGGGGCGTTGGATAATTTGCTGGGTTGAATCAAAAATGTGTTCCCTTCATCTAATGGCCGGATAATTGAATCAGGCCATTAGGTTTTTATAAATTTGTAAAAAAATGAACCTTAGAGGGATTGTCAACCAAAGGGACATAGATTATCTCACTTACCGGGATAAGATAATTGCTGGGATATTTAAACTATACGGGCAGCCACCTGATTGGTCAAGAAAACCAGGTTTCATTTCCTTATCAAAAATAATATTGGAGCAACAGGTAAGCTTGGCTTCGGCCAATGCTCACTTCCAAAAGCTACATAACTATATAAGTGAGTTTACTCCTTTAAATATCTTAGCTCTTACTGATGATGAAATGAGAAGTTGTCAAATCAGCCGCCAAAAGGCAAAATATCTTAAAGCTTTATCGACCGCAATAGTAAGTAGTCAAATCGATTTATTGAACCTGTCAGATTTAAGCGAACCGGAAATTAGGGTACAGCTTACCGCTATAAAAGGCATCGGCCACTGGACAACGGATATTTATCTAATGTTTTGTATGCAGTTCAAAGACATTTTCCCCATCGGTGACATAGCAATAATAAAAACTGTAAAAGAATTGGCAGGCGTTCATGGATCAGATGAGATTCTTTCAATCGCAGAGCATTGGAAACCTTTTCGTTCGCTTGGGGCGTATTTTTTATGGCATTATTATTTAATGAAAAGACACAAGCATTAACCGCAACCCATATGTCCTAATTAATCTCTTTTGTCTATTATTTTGGACAAGCTTCAGAGTACCCTGTTTGTAGTGACATCCATTGATATTTTGGTTCAGTATAATCTTGAATGGTTCAATACTTTTGTCAGTTGTGAGATAATTGATGAAGTATGCTGTTTGTGCTGGATAGACGGTAAAAGAAAAAAAAGCCACAAGTTTGTGGCTCCTTTGAATACCCAGATAATATATTCTTGGACGAAGATGAATGATCTGGATACGGCTTAATTGGATTTCATAGGTTCGGAAAATGGACTTGGTTCGCGGTTTTCAGGATATTGGTTTTCTTGGTTTTTGAATTGGATTTCCTGTTACTGATACAAAGATGGATGTTTTGACATTTAAAAAAGAATGAATTCGTTAAAAGAACCAGTTTCTTCGATGAATGAACGGAAATGAGCGATGACTAATATTTCAATAAAGAGACATTTTTAACGAAATCATTATCCTAATGAAACAAAAATTGGTGGCATTAAGATGGCCAATTCCTATAATTGTCAATATGGTAATAATTGAAGTTGATAATCTCTGTATCGGCATCAAGACAACTTTGATGATTTGGCGAGTCGGAAATATGACAATAACAATAAAGTAAGATCATGAAAGACATTTTCTGATGATGAAAATAACGGAAATGCTAGGCAATCATGATGGATCTTTATTTAACCTTATTTGGTGAAGCTATTCGCGATGAAGCTCCGTGCACACGGTTGCTGATTCATTTGAATGAATCAACCAGGGCTTGTTATAATATCATATTCAAAGTGTGATCCATATCTTTGAATCGGAAAGAATCAATGATGAAAAGCAATCCCATCGTTACGGCGAAAGCACCTATCAAAATGGTTATATCGTTTGCTTTTGGAAAAGATATGTATGCAATTGAAATTCCGAAAATTGATGAAAGAACACCCGTAAGTAAAATAAAAGGCCATCCACGAATTTCTTTTTTTAGGGAAACAGAGGCAAGGATTTTAAGAATGCCCAAACACAATATCCAATGACCAATCAAAATTGGAAATACTATAAATGACAAAATGGGGCTGATTATAAGAAGAATGCCAAAAAAATAGTCGCTGATACTTTCGGCCAACATCCATTTTTTTTCTTTGACAATTATCTTCCGATTCGCAGAAGCCCACATCAATAGCAAGCCATTTGCCAAAAGTACAAAGCCTGAATATTTGGCCAGTTTATAATAGGAATTCAGCGGCGCGGCCCAGGAATAAACGCCAACAGAAAACAAAATAATCCCGATCGAAAATATAAGCCACCAAGTTTTTAATTTTTGCATCATATTTTGTTTTTGCCTTTTTGCAATTAGTGCCAATGGATATGGTCTGGGTAAAATTTTAAAGATAGCAGGCCATGAAATACGATATTACCCTTTAATGACTTTTTTCGATGCTTTTGAATTGTATACTTTGTCCCATTGGTGCACTGGTCGTCATAGGTTTATATAGGATGTTTCTTGTTGAGATTAACAAATGTACACTATCTGTGGACGAGGTGTCTTTTGGTCAAAAAATCCTCCCAAAATGGTCTTCAAACGTCATAAATCATAGAAAATTGGACATTTTGATTAAACTTCTATCCCCTTGACGGGTCATATATATCAATTAAAAACATACATTATGAAAACTAAATTTTTATCAATTGCTGTTTTATTAGCTGCCATGGTTTTAACAAGTTCTACCTATGCGGAAGGTCGCTGGGGCCAAAATCATCCCCGTCGTGCTGAAGTAAATCATCGTTTAGCCAATCAAAACAGGCGAATTGACAACAAAGTTGAGGACGGAAAAATGAGCAAGGGAGAGGCTGACAAATTGCATCATGAAGACCACCAAGTAAGACAGGAAGAAAGAGATATGGCTTCTCAAGATCATGGCCATATTACCAAACAGGAACAAAAAACGCTGAACCAACAGGAGAATCATATCAGTAATCAGATCAAGAATCATTAATCTGAGATTCCCGAAAACATGAAAACAAGCTGACCATGGAATAATTTCTATGGTCAGTTCATTTTTAGTGGTTATTATCAAGCAACTCCTGCCAACTCCAGGCTTTTTTTCTTTAATTTTCTGATGTCCATATCTTCTATCAAAGCTTCTGGCATTAGGATTAAGGAAGTGTTGTTCTCCCTCCACCAATTAGTTTTATTCAATAATGTAAATGACATTACGGCAACAAGATATTTTCGATCAGTCTCTGCATGCCATTCTTCGATCCATTCAAAAGTTTCCTTTGGAATGTATTTCCAATCGTCAAAACTGATATAGGCTTTAAGGAAGAAATCATTACTTAAGCTATGCGGAAGGTGATGATAGAGTTTTTTGTATTCGTATTTATACTGGTACCTGAGGGCTGATAAGTCACTAAGTACTGCTGATGCAGTGGGGAAACTGCCTGCCCCCTTTCCATAAAAGAATTGTTTATCTGCGAATCCGCTTTCAATGACAACGCCGTTGTATTCGTTCTTTACAAAAGACAGATGGTCTTCGTGTTTTACAAATTGGGGTAGTACAAAAGCTGCTACCTTTCCATTCTGCAGTTTTTTTGCTTGGGCCACTAACTTGATATCGAAGTGTTTTTCAGAGGCAACCGCAGCATCACTGAGCTGAATATTCTGGATTCCATTGAAGACAATATCTTCGGGGCGTTCAACAATTCCATAAGCATGGGTCAGGAGAAATGTCCACTTGTTGACTGCATCATAGCCTTCGACATCGAGGGAAGGATCGCTTTCTGCAAATCCTAATTGCTGAGCGAGTAACAAAGCCTCCTTGAATTCCAATTTATCCTCGAACATTTTGGTGAGTATGAAGTTGGTAGATCCGTTTACAATTGCCCTGATGGAATGCAACAGGTCATTATCATAATATTCTTCCAGGTTCCGGATCACAGGAATAGAGGCGCACGCTGCTGCTTCGTACAAAAATGAACGGCCTGTTTGTTGCTGTAATTTCAATAATTCAGGCAAATGAGCGGCGATCATTTTTTTACTGGCACTCACAACGTCTTTCCCGTTTCTCATTGCAGAGGATACGATATTAAAAGCAGGTTCAGATTCATTAATTACTTCAATGATTACATTAATTTCAGGGTCTTCTAACAGGATTGCAGCATTTGTAGTAAATAGCGCCGGAGGTGCAATTCTCTTTTTATCTGGATTCTTGATACAGACCTTTTTAATAGTCGCTTTTAGTGATGGGGTTTGTTCCAAGACTTTGAATAAGCCTTCTCCTACAACACCAAAGCCGAAAAGCCCTATCGTTAATTGCTTATGTGCTTCCATAATTAGATTGTTCTAGTGGCTATTTGTTTATTAACTCTTTCCTTTCTGATAAAATCCTTGATCAACGACCCGATGGAATTATATTCCAGTAGGAAACCGTCATGCCCATAAGACGAAGGAATTGATTTATATGCGGCATCTGGGATATTCGCTGCGATAAATTGTTGTTCCAATAGGGGAAAGAGAATGTCAGACTGAATACCAATTGTAAGTGTTTTTGCACGTATGGTCTTCAATGCATTTTCTATAGAGGCCCTTTCCCTACCGACATCATGAGAATCCATGGATTGACTCAGTACATAGTAACTGAAGGCGTTAAACCGTTTCGCAAGTTTTTCGCCCTGGTAGTACTGGTAAGATGAGGCACCATCCCATCCTTTCTCTCCAAATGGGAATTCGGTGGATCGTGGCTGAGCCTCTGCATAAGTATCATAGTGTCGATAGGAAAGAAGCGCGGTGGCGCGCGCTGCTTTCATTCCGTTTATCCCAGCTTCCTTTTTTCTCTCTTTCCAGGTATTGTCTGCTTCAATACTCATTCTTTGGGAAGTGTTGAAAGCGATTCCCCAAGCTGAATGACGGGCATTAGTGGCAATGGGGAAAATAAATTCAAATAACCCAGGTTCTTCGATAGCCCATTCAAGAAGCTGTTGACCTCCCATTGAGCCACCAATTCCAATATGAATCCTATTGATTCCCAAATATTCTCTTAAAGGCTGGTAGGCACGGATCATGTCCCTTGTGGTAAAAAATGGAAATTCGTGAAACCAAGGTTGTTCGGTTTGGGGGTTTATTTCGAGAGGTCCAATACTGCCATAACAACTACCTGGCATGTTAACACAGACAATAAAGTACATGCTGGGATCAAACAATCTACCTTCACCCACGAGACCGGGCCACCATTCAGAAGGATCGCTATTGGCCGTAAGGGCATGAAAAACCCAAATCACATTATCTCTTGCAGCATTCAATTGACCGATAGTCGTGTATGCCAGGTGATAAGACTGGATCTTTATCCCTGATTGCAGCGCAAGGAATTGAGGTGGCTTTCCAAATCTCGAGAATTCTATATTATCCGGAACGCGGAATATTTTTGTTACCTTATCATTCATAAAACATTACTGGGCTTTAACCCGAAGTAGCGCCTCTTTGGAGAGAGGCGCTACTTCAATAATTCCTTCGGCAGGATGAACTACCGAGGGCTTAACCTACTAATTGTTTCGAATAAACTTTCTCAAATGCCTGCTCAAAATCTGCCTTAATATCTTCAATATGCTCAATCCCAACACTGATTCTGACCTGATTTGGTTTCACTCCTGCAGCCAATTGCTCAGATTCGCTCAATTGCTCGTGGGTGGTGGATGCTGGATGGATAACGAGGGTTTTTGCGTCACCTACATTTGCTAAATGACTGGCAAGTTTCAAAGAGTCAATAAATTTGCTTGCATTTTCTTTTCCGCCTTTCACACCAAAATTAAGAATACCCCCAAATCCGTGATTCAAGTATTTTTTGGCAAGATCAAAGTATGGACTGCTTTTCAACCCCGGATAATCGACAAAATCGACCTGAGGATGTTCTTCCAACCATTCTGCAAGAATTAAGGCATTTTCAACATGTCGTTGAACACGCAAGGATAAGGTTTCCAAACCTTGGATGAGCAAAAACGAATTGAAAGGGGCTTGTGAAGCACCAAAATCCCTTAGTCCTTCAACCCTTGCACGGATCGCAAATGCTATATTGGGCAAACCTAGTGGATTCCCTTCACCAAACACATCCCAGAACTTAAGGCCATGATATCCTTCCGATGGTTCGGTAAACTGTGGGAATTTTCCATTACCCCAATTGTAATTACCTGCATCCACTACCACACCACCGATAACAGTGCCGTGACCGCCGATCCATTTTGTAGCAGATTCGACCACAATATTAGCTCCCCATTCAATGGGGCGGAATAAATAGCCGGCAGTTCCGAAAGTATTATCAACAATTAGCGGTAGATCGTATTCTTTTGCGAGATCCGCGAATTTCTTAAAATCTGGAATATTCAAACGAGGATTCCCAATTGTTTCCAAATAGATAGCCTTGGTATTTTTGTCAATATGCTTGACAAAGCTCTCCACATCATCACCATCAGCAAATCTAACCTCAATACCCAGGCGTTTGAAGGCTACTTTGAATTGATTGTAAGTCCCTCCATACAGGAATGATGTGCTGATAAAATTATCACCGGATTGAAGGATATTGTTTAAAGCCAGAAATTGTGCTGCTTGTCCAGAACCCGTGGCAATGGCAGCTACGCCTCCTTCAAGTGCAGCTATCCTTTGTTCGAAGACATCTGTTGTTGGGTTCATAATGCGGGTGTAGATATTACCAAACTGCCGGAGGCCAAATAAATTGGCAGCATGTTCGGAATTGTCAAAACCATAAGAGGTCGTCTGATAGATCGGAACGGCTCTTGCTTTTGTGGTCGGATCAATTTGCTGACCAGCGTGAAGCTGAAGGGTTTCGAAACGATAATTGCTCATAAAAAATCAATTTAAATGTTGAATACTTGGTTTACCTGATTTATGAAAAGAAGAAGTTTAAAGGGAGACGGGGAAACCCGCTATAATCGGGACGAATTAAAGTATGCCTTCCGGCATACAACAATAACAACATTTTTTTTGTTCGGTTCTGAGAAAAATAAGGGGTTGAAAATGAAGTTCTATATCCATTTGTGTATAAGCTACCCGACAAATTTAGTAGGCTTTTTACGAATTCCCCTTTTTTCATGATTATTTTTTTTAAAAGATTGTTAAATGGGTAAATGCTCATCGTACAAGAATGTTAAACAGTCAGTTTCCTTCCTATTGATGAAAATTGAAGTTCATACCTATCCTGAATCGAAAGCGCGTTATTGAGGTCATCAATAAGGTCTTCTGCCTCTTCCAATCCAATGGAAAGCCTAATCAAGCTGTTTGACAGTCCTGCCGCCAATCTTTTCTCTTTAGGTATGGATTTATGCGTCATGCTGGCTGGATGATTCAGAAGGCTTTTAATACCACCAAGACTTTCAGCAAGTTGAAAAAGGCGTGTTGATGTCACAAACTTGGTGGCTGCAACTTCAGTATCATTTTTTAGAGCAAAAGAAACAATGCCTCCAAACCCTTTAGATTGGGCTTTAGCCGTCTCATGGCCCGGATCAGTTTTCAATCCCGGATAATAGACCTTGGACACTAAAGGGTGTTCAGCCAGGAATTCCGCGATTTTAAGTGCACTGGTACAATGTTGCTTCATACGTAAATGAAGGGTTTCAATCCCTCGAATCAGAAGCCAGCTATCAAAAGGGGCCAAAATGGCTCCGCATGCATTCTGCAGGAATTTTATTTTTTCTCCCCATTCTTTTTCTTTCGTGACGACCAAGCCCGCGATTAGGTCGCTATGTCCTCCAAGATATTTTGTAGCAGAATGTATCACAATATCTGCCCCCAGTGAAAGAGGCAATTGTAGAGCCGGAGAAGCAAATGTATTGTCAACACAAAGCAAGCAGCCTTGGGATTTTGCTATTCTGGCAATAGCACTTATATCTGAGACTTTCAAACAAGGATTGGTGGGTGTTTCAATCCAGATTAACCTGGTTCGCGTTGTGATTGCATTGAATATATTTTCAAGCTTGGTAGTGTCAACATAGGTAACGTTCATGCCAAATTTCCTGTAAACTTGTTCAAAAAGACGGAAGGCCCCGCCATAAATATCATCAACAGCGACAATCTCATCTCCACTTTGCAGTAATCTTACAATAGCATCGATAGCGGCAAGACCACTTCCGAATGCAATCCCAGTACACCCATTTTCCATTTGTGCCACAATTTTTTCTAAGATTTCACGGGTAGGGTTATTAGTTCTTGCATAATCATACCCCCTATTCTGTCCGGGTGCTTCCTGGACAAAGGTTGAAGTCTGATAAATGGGAACTGAAACTGAACCAGTTAAAGGATCAACCGGGATACTGTGAATAAGTTTTGTCGTAGCATGCATGATAGCGTCCTCCTGTTTTTTTTAGTGTAGATAAAGAAGATCACTTATCAGAAAGATTGAGGGCGGCAAAAGATTGCTTTTATTCCTCGCTTCGAGATAGAAATAAAAAAGCCCTTCCGTGTGTCAGAAGGGCTTTCAATATTTTGTCAATAATTGTCAAGCTTGGATCTGACTTATCTTTCCCGTTTATATCGGGATGGAGTTGGCACCTTACTCATATTGGTATTAATCAATTCGAATAGGTTGTCAAGGCTTCTGCGGGCCATTTCCCTCAGCCTTTCTTGATAAGAGATGTGTAAGAACTATCACAAAGATAATGTAGGTTTTTCCACAATTCCAAATATTCGTATCTTTTTTTTAAAGTCTATTCAATTAGTAGACTTAATTCCGCATTAGAGCTATTGAAAAGGCCGTATTTAGAATTTAGGTCAGTTTTTATTCATTAGTTCTTTTACAGCGGCCTCAATTTGCTGATCCCGACCGGAGGAAAGTACACCTGGTTCATTTTGGACTTTTATATCAGGCTCCAACTGGTGACCCTCTTCAAATTGGCCATCCGGTGACCGCCATCCGCCCATGGGCATTCCAAAAACCAGTCTTGGATCGATCTGCTGTTCCCACCAAACAAATGTTCCTGTACCTGGTACTGGCATTCCCAGCGTTTTTCCGACATTTTTCAATTTGTAAGCCGCAGGAAATAAATGTGCGTCGGAATAATTTGATTCACCGATTAGAACGATAGATGGCTTCACCCATTTATCATAAGGTTCAGAACCAACATATTGACCATGAGGGATAATATCGAAATATTTTTTCCCATTCAGGAAATCAGACAATTGCTCATGAATATTGCCTCCTCCATTGAAACGTGTGTCGATTATAATGGCTTCTTTACCCACATTTCTTCCGAGGGCTTCTTCAAAAACAGTGCGCATACTCTCATCGTCCATAGCCCTTACATGGATATAACCAATCTTACCATTTGATAATGAATCTGTCTCCTTTCTTCTCAGGTTCACCCACCGCCGGTACAATAACTCATGTTCTGCCCCAATAGAAATAGGTTTGGTGGTTTCTTCCCAATGAATACTAGTGGCGGGATCATAAAGTGACAAGAGAGTCAGCTTTCCGGATTTGCGGTTAAGAAATTGATAGTGATCGACAGAATCTGTAATATCCATTCCGTCTATTTTCTCCAGGATAACCCCAGGTTTTATTCGTTCGGCATCCTTATCGAGAGGACCGCCAGGAATAACCTCCAGGATCTTTAAGCCATGCCCTTTATAACCATAGTCATAAAAGATACCTAAAGCCGCTGTTCGATCAACAGGTGTCTCTGAACCTCCGTAATAATAGCAGCCAGTATGGGAAGCATTCAACTCACCCAGCATCTCGCTTAGCATCTCGGCAAAATCATAGTCATTATTGATATATGGCAGGAATTTCTTGTAAGCAGAATAATAATAGTCCCAATCCACGCCATTAAGATTCACCACATAGAATTTTTCTTTCAATTGCCTCCAGGCATGATCAAAAATATAGGCTTTTTCCTCGGCATCTTTTAGCGCCATTTCACCATTGATGCCAATCGATTCTCCTTTCCCGGATTCCGCATCAATCTTTGTAATTTTACCATCAGCCAAAATAAAAATGAATTTTCCGTCGGTCGATAACTCCATTCCTACTGATCGAGCGCCAAGTTTAGCGAATAGCTTAGTTTCCTTTGTCCTAAGTTCTGTCATCCAAAGATCATAGCCTTTTTCAAAACTACTCAGGTAATAGAGTTTCTCCCCATCTTTTGACAAGAGCCAGTCAGCTGCGTCAGAAGTGTGTGTAGTGAGTTTCAGTTTCCGGTCTGTCAGGTTATCCCAATCGAATTTTATATCCTTAACTAAAGAATCTTTTTTGGATTTGAGAGAATCTTTCAGATTTTTTTTATTTGTATGACTGGATTCTTCATCTTTCTTATCCTTCAGACTCTTCTCCTCCATTTCTTTCAATAGCGCAAAATCCTCTTTGGACAATTTGAATCTGTCGAAGGCATCCTTTGTAAAAAACATCCCGAATACATCTGCAGTTATAGGATAGCCAGCCTGTTGACGGGCTCCATCGCGATCCGATCCCCAGATCATCATTTTGCCATCCATGGCCCATTTTGGCTCAAAATTATCATAACCGCTTAGCGTCAGGTTAATCACTTGGGATTTCCCGTCAGCCGGGACCAGGCCTACCTCAGGAGATTCGACCCTTTCTGGAGTACCAAATTGAACAAGTAACCATTTGCTATCAGGAGACCACTGGTAATACTGATCTCCATCTGAATAAGAATAATTCTTATCAGCAGGCAGAATTGTCCTGGTTTGTTTAGTGGCAAGGTTTATGACCTTGAGTGTGGTACGGTCTTCTAAGTAGGCCACTTCCTTTCCATCAGGGGAATAGGCAGGTTGAAATTCTTCAGCAGGGGTAGCGATGACTGTTTCTTCTTTAAGAACCGTGGAAGCGTAGAAATAAGGCTCTTCTTTGCGGCTGATTGATAATGTGTAAATGTTCCAGTTACTGTTCTTCTCTGCTGCATATATCAATGAACGTCCATCAGGGCTGAAGCTTACACTTCGTTCCTGCCACGGGGTATTTGTAATTCGTTTGGTGATTCCCCCGGTAACACTGGTAACAAAAATCTCTCCGCGAAAAACAAAAGCGATTTCTTTTCCGTTAGGAGATAATTTCATTTCTGTTACCCCTCCGTTGACGGGAATGATCTTTTCGAGTGTCGATCTTCCATCTTCTGCAATTTGTATGGCGATTTTCTGCGGCTCTCCATTAGGCTTTTTTGTGTAGATCTCACCGTCAAAACCGAAACAAAGTGTATTGTCGCTTGCGTGTGTCAAGAACCTGACAGGATGCTTATTATAATGAGTGATCGCCTTTGAATTTGCCGGATCACTCAAAGAGCTTTTAAAAATATTGAAGGAACCATTCTGCTCACTCAGGTAATAAAAATCCTGATCGTTGGAATCGAAAACCGGGTTTCGATCTTCACCATTGAAATGACTTAACTGTACATATTTCCCTGTTTTAAAATCGTAAAGCCAAATATCCCTGGTAACGGAAGAAGTATGGTGTTTTCTCCAATTACTTTCATATCCTTTGACATCTTCGTATAGCAACTTATCCCCTTTTGAATTCACAGTAGCCTCAAGTGCGGGGACAGGTAGGACCTGAATAACCTTACCCCCAACAACTGGGACACTATATAACTCGGACATTAAGGATATGGGGAATTGGGCATTAGTCACCAGGTCTTGCCGGCTTGAGGAAAATAACAATTCTTTGTCATCCGCAGAAAAACTGCTTGGTATCTCTTCACCAGAAAAATAGGTCAGTCTTTTTGCCTCCCCACCTGAAGCTGGCATTATGAATACATTGAAACTACCATACCTGTCCGAAGCAAAGGCAATGGACTTGCCATCGTGAGACCATACTGGAGAGAATTCATAGGATTCACTGATTGTCAAAGGTATAGCCATCCCACCAGCCGAAGAAACCTTATAGATGTCACCTTTATAGCTGAAAAGAATCGATTCTCCGTTCGGAGAAATAGCGGGATATCGCATCCAAAGAGGATTGTCTTGCGCTTCTGTGGTAAAATTGTTGACAAACAAGAACAAAGAAACAGCCAAATAATAAACGTGCATTCGGGCCATAATATGAATTTTGGGGACACAATTTTAGGCAATAATTATTGTTTACAAAAATCTATGTAATGTAAACACCCTTTTCAGGGTTTAAGGAAACTGGGAAGAGGCAATCATCAAACGATTCCTGACTTTAGCTTCAAAAGGCATGTTAAATCTATCTGCCAGTTTCAGTGGAAGCCCTACTCATTCTGTTCTTAAACTTTGAATTGGATTAGCAGAAGCAGATCTGATCGTTCGGATGGAAAGCACGAGCAATGCGAAACTAACCATTATAAGCCCTCCTACTACAAATACCCACCAGTCCAGTGTTGTGCGGAACGCAAATTCTTCCAACCACTTATTCATAGCCCACCAACAAAATGGTGCTGATATAACGGAAGCAAATAAAATTAATTGAACAAAATCCCTGGACAACAGAAAGACGATTTGGTTAACTGATGCCCCCAACACTTTTCTAATTCCGATTTCTTTTGTTTTTAGATTTGTCGTATAGACTGCCAGACCAAGCAGACCCAGGCAACTGATAAAAATAGTGAGCCCAGTGGCCCAAGATAAAAGTATGGAGATATCTTGTTCAGATTTATAGAATTTTGCAATACTTTCATCAAGAAATTGATAAGAAAATTCGTCCTCTGGATATTCTTCTTTCCATAGTTTCTCCATTTTGCTGATAGCACCTTTCCAATTCTGACTCCCTTCAATTTTTGGTTTAAGTCCAATATGAAGAGTAGAGTACTCATTCAAGGCTGATGAAAAAACTAAAGGCTTGATTTCGGAATGGAGTGAATGACTATGAAAATCGGCGAGAACACCTACAATTTCACTTTTACTGTTTCCCCGTTCCAAATATTTCCCAATGGCTTCTGAAGGGCTTTTAAATCCAATAACTTGTGCATATGTGTTGTTGATCAGGTACTCCATGGTGCTATCGGTAGATCTTGGAAATCTACCAGCAAGAAGTTTCATTTTATAAAGGGCAAAATAATCGGAATCGGCGAATTTGAATTCCACTGAAGATTCTAATTTTTTCTTTCCATAGTCTATGCTCATCGTACCAAATGACATGGCATTGCTTGCCGGTGGAAAACTCGCAAGTACTACCTGATCAACCTCTGGAATGCCAGATATTTTTTGCCGCAATACCAATTTTTTATCAGTATCCTTATCTGCAGAAGGCAAATCGATGGTAACAATAGCATCTTTTTTAAATCCCAATTCTTTATTAAGCAAATAATGAATCTGTTTGCTGACTACAAGAATCGCAAAAATAAAAAACTGAGCAATGATAAATTGAACAATGGTAAGTGTTTTTCTCATCACTGCTTTTCTCGTGTTTGGCGTCGATTGGATGTGATTTTTCAATACAGCAACTGGGTTAAACCGGGTCAGCGTCAGAGCTGGATAAAAGCCCGACAATAGCCCTACTATCATTATGATGATGACGATAAACAGTAATACGCCAGGTTGTAGAATTTCATTAAAGCTTACTTCAGCCGGAATGTAGCTTGAAAAGGCCTTTAATAACAGCGGCACCATGGCAATCGAAATACCAGTCGCTATAATAGTCAGGAGAAAGGTTTCAGAGAGAAACTGGAAAATCAATTGCTTTTTTGAACTGCCTAATGTTTTTCGGATACCTATCTCCTTTGCTCTCTGTGCGCCTTGTGCCGTCGTTAGATTTATAAAATTTATACAACCAAGGAGCAAAAGAAAAGCCGCGACTACTAATAAACCAAGAAGTGTTGACTTATTTGCCTGTGTGTCATCGAAATTACCAAGTTCGGAATCAAAATGGATCTCATTGAGCGGTTGAAGGGAATGTGTCGTCTTCAGGAAATTATCTTTAAAGTATTTTGACCTGACCGACTGAATTTGACTTAGAACCTGTTTGGCGGAAACTCCCTTAATCAACTTAACAAAGAGTTGCGAAGAAGAATTGATATTGCTCCAGCTATCCCAATTATAACTTTTCTTTAAACCACTATTGGCTATTGTATTCAATGATAAAAATTCCTTGAAGCGGAATTCAGTGATTTCGTTCAGGTCCTGCACGACACCATTTATTGTTACAAGTATCGAATCATCGTAGGTTAGGGTATGACCGATCAGGCTACTGGGGGGAATTCCGGGGAAATATTTTTTGGCACGGCTTTCAGTTAAAACAACAGAAAAGGGCTTTTGCAGGCAACCAGGATTTCCGGCTAGCCAATTGTAAGAGATGAGTTTAAAATAGGAGTCATTTGTAAAGATGACATCAGGTTCTTTTTTAAATTGAACGGGCGTTAGGTTATCAGGTAAACTTACTCCCACTGTTGGATCACCAAAAAATAAAATGACAGGCGCGCTTATTTCGACGCCGCTGACTTCTCTTTGAACTGCTCCGGACATTGGTAATGGCACCCCTGGCAGCTTAAATTCCTGGCCTGGGAAATGCATAGTAGATACAACACGATAAATTTGGTCCCGCTCTTTTTCAAAATGATCAAAACTATATTGGTAATTGACGATCAAGAAAATCACTAAAGAAGCACTGATGCCAATGGCAAGCCCTGAGATATTAATTAGTGAGAAGAGCCTGTTTCTCCATAAATTTCTGCACCCACCGAGAATAAAATTTTTGAACATACAAAATTGTGCTATTTTTTATAAAATTCTAAAATTATTCAGACCGGAGGCTCTTCACCGGGTTACTCACTGCAGCCCTGATCGCCTGGAAGCTGATAGTCAATAAGGCAATCAGCATGGCAAGACCACAAGCAACCAGAAATACCCACCAACTTATCCCAATCTTATAGGTAAAATCCTCCAACCATTTATGCATGTACCACCAGGCAACTGGTGCCCCCACGAAAAAAGAGATCAACACAAGAACCATAAAATCTCTCGATAACAATCTTAGCAGGTCTAAGACGGAGGCACCCAAGACCTTTCTTATGCCAATTTCTTTGGTACGTTGCACGGTACTGTACGAAGCCGACAAAGACGCCAATAATGGCGAACATCCATACATATTGTATCAATCCTCCTGCATTTTTTCCATTTTTAAATTCAGAATACAGGTGCCATTTGCCCATGGGTTGCAGAAATAACTCGCCCCGAAGCTTTGCTTCTTCGCTTCCAACCTTATTTAGTTTAGCGTTTTTAATTTTATCTGAAACCCTGGTCATGTTGGCATGGTCGCCAATTTGTACAAAAATCTGGAAGGAGGGGTTGTTCCAATTATTTTCCTGTCCTTTAGTCCATGAATAAAGATCCCAGAAAGGTGCAATGAATGAGACATTGTTGAATGTACTGTTTAAGGGGAGATCCTGATAAACACCAGTCACTTTCAAATTTAGTTCACCGTCGAGTTTGACCAGCTTACCTAAAGGGTCGGTATGGTCAAACAGAGCGTTTGCCAATGCTTGTGAAATAAGTATGGAAGAGAGATCTTTGAGGCCGGAGCGGGTACCCTCTGTCATGTTTAGTGTAAGCATTTGCGGAGCTTCAGGTTCCATGTAATTGCCCTGTCTCAATAGATTTTTATCTCCGGCAGAAACCAGGGTGTTCATGCTCCAAGAAGACATTACAACGTATTTAAAATCACCACCAAATGCAGTCCGGAGTTCATTTCCCAGGGGTATGGGATTACCTTTGCCTGTGGTGACTTCCCCATTAAAAGTTTGATTTTGCATCACTTGGGCTATACGTTCGTAATGTTCATGGTATTTGTCGAAGGACAATTCATCCCAAACCCAAAGAGAAATTAATACGGCAATCGAGATGCCAACCGCGAGACCGAATATATTGATGCAAGAATAAACCTTGTTTTTGAGGAGACTCCGCCTGGCGATTTTGAAGAAATTTCTAATCATAAGTATTTCGTATATTTTACTGCCGTTTTATATGACCTCATTTTCCACCTACAAAAAGATAAACCTAGCACACCCTATTCCAATGGCTAGGCTAAATATGTTAGGTAAGCCATGGGTCTTATTGTTCCAAAAGCGTCGAACGAATATTTTTAGCATATCATTCGGTTTTTAGCGAGGTGATTGGATTAGCCAGGGCAGCTTTTATAGATTGGATGCTTATTGTCAAAAAGGCGATAATAATCGCAGTGCACCCCGATAGAACAAATACCAACCAGCTGATCTTAATATGGTATGCAAACTCCCTTATCCAATTGTTCATAAGGTACCATGCAAGAGGTGAAGCAATCAGCACCGAGATCAAAATGAGTTTTAGGAAATCCTTGGAAAGTAAATTAACAATGCCAGATATTTTTGCTCCTAGTACCTTTCGAATTCCAATTTCCTTGACTTTTCGTTCTACAATAAATATGGATAAGCCAAAAAGGCCTAAACAGGCAATTAGCAGTGACAATGTGGACAATCCATAAAAAATGGATTGCATTTTTTGTTCACTTCCATATTGGTTCGAAATCCTTTCTTCTATGAAAGAATATTGAAAAGGCACAGAAGGCGCAATTTTCTTCCAAATTTTTGTGAGTTGTTCAATCGTCTCATGAATATGACCCGACTTCATTTTTATCGAAATGCTGTTTGCTTGACGAACATGCCCGATCAGGAGAGCCTCAACTTGTTTATGAAGATTTTCAAAATTGAAGTCTTTCACGACGCCGATGACATATTTTCTATCTTCTTTGGGGCCAAAAGGCTTTCCTAACGCGTTAGAGGGTGTTTTCCATCCAAAGGTCCGTACAGCAGCTTCATTTACCAGCACCGACTGAGCAGAATCGGTGGGGACATCTTCTGAAAAGAAACGCCCCGCTGCTAATTTCATGTTATATGTTTTGAAATAATCTGGGCTTACATTCAACCGATAGATGCTTGTAGACACTTCTTCTCCTTTCAAATTTTGAGTCGTTGTCCAACCGTTACCCAGGCCGCCAACAATATTAGATTCTTGTTCGCTGACGTTCAATATATAAGGGTTTTGTAATAATTCGTTCCTCAATTGGTTATAACTTTTAAGAACTGTTTCATCACCATTGAAATTTATTTCGATTAAGGCATTATCATTAAAACCTAAGGATGTGTTGTTTATAAAATTCATTTGTTGTTTGACGATCAAAACTGAAGAAATTAAAGCAATCGTAATAGTAAATTGAAAGACTACCAGACTCTTCCTGATCAGGCTCCCATGTTTGCTTTGAGAAAAGACCCCTTTTAACGAAAGGGCCGGTTTAAAGGAAGATATCATGAAGGCCGGGTAAATTCCTGAAATTGCGGAGACGAAAATGACAAAAGAAAAGATCAATAAAATGTTTATTGGAGTTATAAGAAAATTATAGGGTTGACTTATCCAGGCAGAAAATGAGGGTAATAGGGCTTTAAATAGAGTCAATCCGATGATCACAGAAATGCTGCAAATGATGAATGTTTCGAGAAAAAACTGACGGATCAGTTGGGATTTCGTGGCACCTATAACTTTTCTTACAGAAGTCTCCTTTGCTCGCTTAATGGCTCCAGCAGTGGTGAGATTGATATAATTTATGCAAGCAAGGAGCAAAACGATGATGCCAACAATAGTGAAAATGTTTACAATATAGAGGCTACCATTATTTGATGAATCGTAACGCAGTTGTGATTTTAGATGGATATCGCCTATAGGCTGCAAAAAATACTGGTAAGACATCTTATTTTCTTCCCAAATTTTTTCAGAAAACTTTGCAATTACTTCGTTTATTTGCCTTTCCGCATTAGTCCTGTTTGACTCCTTTGCCAATTTCACGTATACATAAGGCCAGCCGCCAACCCAATCTTCATCCAAATCCTCTTTCCAGTTAGCAATACCATAATTTCTAAAATTTGTATAGGGAATGACGGCGTCGAATTGAAGGTGGCTGTTTACAGGAGGATTTTGTGCAACCCCAGCGACAATCATTGGATGCTCGTCCATCAGCATTGTTCTTCCAACTATTCGCTTTGTTGTCCCGAAATATTTAAAGGCAGTTTTCTCAGTAAGCACCAATAGATCTGGTGAGTTCAAAACAAGCCTGGCTTGTCCCTGCTGCAGTTGAAACCCGAAAAAACTGAAAAAATTGGAATCTGCTACAAATGTATGATGTTCAAAAAAAGAGTTGTTACCGACCCTAAATTTATGTTCGAATTGAAATACCCTGCATGCACTCTTTATTACTGGCAATTGCTTAGGAAGCTGGGCTGCCAAAGCAACGCCTGAGGGAGCTTGGGAGAATACTTCACTTTGGCTTTTGAATGTGTTTGTAATTCGAAATATTTGATCGCCGTCAGGATGAAAATTGTCAAAACTTAATTCTCTTTGTAACCAAACGCATATAAACAAACATACCACTATACCAATAGATAGGCCAGTAATGTTGAGCGTAGTGTGGATCTTATTCTTTCCGAGATTTCGCCAAGCAGTGATGAAAAAATTTGCATACATAATCTCTTCATTTATCTGTTACAGGTTCTTTTATGTTGAAAAACCGGGAAGGACTGGAATTCGGAATATTATTTTGTCGCTCAATTAATAAACGGGACGCCGCTGTTTAAGCCAATCAATAATATGCCAGTATATAATTTCCTGATTATCAATATCGTGCATAAGAAGATCTACGAAATGGTTCGTTTTTGATACAGATACTGTACGATTTTGATACAGTTAGGCGAAATAATGGTATCTCAATTAAACTTTTCAATTTTTCGATGGTCAAACCGCAGGTTTTTTTGTTTTTGAATGATAGAACAACACGCAGGAAATAAAGCAATTATTCAGATTAATCGACATTAACATTTTTTGGAATAATTTTTGAAAATCTATTACTTCCCGAAGACAATTCTACTTTAAATAATATAAATATGAAAACGATAACAAAGTGGAGTGCCACATCCTGCGGCATCTTGATGCTTCTATTAGTATTTGCCTGTAACAAACAAAATGGGTTTTCAAATAGCGGTAGCAATAGTCAGGTTCCTGCAGGAAAGGAAAAAGTTTCAGTGGTTCTAATGGATGGACCAGCACAATTTGATAGTGTTTTGATAGATATTGTGCAAGTTGCCGTGGAGGTAGATACGGCCCAAACACCAATGGCTCCTGACAATTCTTTCTGCTGGAGTTTCGATTTTTGGGGCTTTGGCCGTAACCGGTTCAATTCATCAGTTGTTTGGGACACTCTCTCCATAACCCCAGGCATTTATGACTTGTTGCAACTTCGAAATGGGGTAGACACCCTGCTGGCAACAGGGATCCTAACACCAGGTAAGATCCTTAAGGTTCAGGTTACTCTTGGATCTGATAATACAGTTTATACTGATGCAACTACGAGCTATCCGCTAGTCATATTTGGCCCTAATCCTTACTTTGATATAAATGTAAGCAGGGAAGACGTGGACTCAGTAACGAATAACGAATTCAAACTTTGGCTTGACTTTAACTTACACAGATCAATTTTCTTCTGGAATGGAGAATTTTTACTCAAGCCAGAGATAACTGTTTTCAATGACCAAGTCTTGGGGAGAGTGGATGGCTTTATTAATCCATGGGGATCTTCCGCGCTAGTTGAATTATCAAATCAAACAGACAGTGTATATGCTGTGCCAGGATGGGCCGGTAATTATTTGGTTAGGGGTGTACAAGCGGGAGTTTACACGCTTTCTGTGACTGGTCGCAATGGTTATAAGGATACTACAATTAATAACATTACCGTAATTGATGGACAAACGACCAATGTGCCGACCATCACTTTGCATCAGTAATCGCTCCATCCAACCATTTTAGGGACGTAGTTTAATTTAGGCCGACTCATAGTCTTGAGTCGGCCTTCATTTTCATAGGAAATCTCTGGTATTACTCCTAGCCTTCAGGCTAATTCTTCTTACCTTCGATTTTATCTTGTTAAAAATGGAAATAATAGAAGGAAGGACAACGGAAAATGGACTACCAGCGGCTGAGTTTATTGAGGTATTTGGTGCTAGGGTACACAACCTCAAAAATATTGATATTCAAATTCCGAAAAATAAACTAGTGGTGATCACTGGCATTAGCGGAAGTGGAAAATCTTCATTAGCATTTGATACCATTTATGCCGAAGGGCAAAGAAGGTATATGGAAAGTTTTGGAGCTTATGCCAGGCAGTTTATCGGAGACATGGAAAGACCGGATGTTGACAAAATTACGGGCCTAAGCCCCGTTATTTCAATTGAGCAAAAAACGACAAATAAAAACCCCCGGAGTACCGTAGGCACGGTCACTGAGGTTTACGATTTTCTTCGTCTATTATACGCCCGTATTGGGGAAGCGTTTTCCTACAACACGGGTAAGAGAATGGTTAAATTCAGCGAGGAGGAGATTGTTAGTAATGTGTTTCGGAAATTCAAAGGGAAAAAGATCACCTTGCTGGCTCCTTTGGTCCGTGGCCGAAAAGGCCATTACAGAGAGTTATTTGAAGAAATCCGTAAGAAAGGTTACCTCAAAATCAGAGTTGACGGAGAAATCAAAGACCTGGTCCCAAAAATGCAGGTGGATCGGTATAAAATTCACGATATTGAAGTGGTGGTGGACCGGCTTTCAGTGTTGGAAGATATGAAATTGAGATTGAGTCAAAGTGTTCAGAAGTCTTTACAAGTAGGAAAGGAATTGATGTTTATCCTGGTTCAAGAAGATGAGAAATCGTTACGTTCTGAAAAGCCTGGATCTTTGAAACTTGTGCAGTACAGTAAGCAACTAATGTGCGAGGATACGGGAATCAGCTATGAAGAACCTTCTCCAAACAATTTCTCCTTTAATTCACCATATGGTGCTTGCCCAGATTGTAAAGGGCTTGGTTCAGTCTATCAGGTAAGTATGCATTCAATTATTCCGGATAGCCGTAAAACCATAAATGAAGGTGCCATTGCACCATTGGGCGAGGAACGGGATGCCTATGTGTTCAAACAAGTTCAACAGCTTGCAAAAAGAAATAAATTCAGTCTGGATAAGCCTATAGGTGAAATGCCTGAAAAATGGTTAAACCTGGTTCTCTATGGCAGTACGGAAGGTCCTACCGAAATAAGCTTGAATTTTGAGGAAGCCGATAGCAGTGGATCAATGTACGCTGCAGAATACGAAGGAATTGTAAACCAGTTGAAACGCTGGTTTGCCGGCGCAACTTCCGATGCCCTTCGTGATTGGGTAGAAAAGTTCATGGAGCTGAAAACCTGTGAAACTTGTGCAGGCTCTAGGTTGAGAAAGGAGAGCCTATGGTTTAGGATAGATGGGAAGCATATTGCAGAATTGGGGGATATGAACCTGAATATATTGATGGATTGGCTTAAAGGCATTGAAGAAAGATTGAATGATAGACAAAACGCCATTGCCAAAGACCTCCTAAAGGAAATCCGGGAACGATTGCAATTTCTTCTTAATGTGGGGCTTACCTATCTTTCTCTTAGTCGCCCGTCAAGAACCCTAAGTGGAGGGGAATCACAACGCATTAGGCTCGCTACCCAAATTGGCTCTCAATTGCAAGGTATTACCTATATTCTGGATGAACCAAGCATCGGTTTGCACCAAAGGGATAACCATAGGTTGATCGAAGCCTTAAAAAATCTGAGGAACATTGGAAACAGCGTGTTAGTTGTTGAGCATGATAAGGATATAATGCTGGCCGCAGATCACCTGATCGATATCGGCCCGAAAGCAGGATTTTTTGGTGGATCTATTGTGGCAGAGGGCAATCCTTTGGCGATGTTAAAGTTAGATACACTTACTTCCTCATATCTTAATGGTCATAAGAAAATTGCTGTTCCACTCGAAAGACGGAAGGGCAATGGGAAGCAACTCGAATTGAAAGGTGCGAAGGGAAATAATCTGAAGAATGTCGATGTCAACTTTCCTCTTGGTAAGTTGATTCTGGTAACTGGAGTTAGCGGAAGCGGAAAGTCTACACTTATCAACGAGACATTGTATCCCATTTTGAGCAAACATGCATATAATTCAAAGTTTGTCCCTTTAGGATATAAGACTATCAAAGGTCTGGAGTTTATTGACAAGGTAATTGAAATAGATCAGTCCCCGATTGGCCGCACACCAAGAAGCAATCCTGCCACATATTGTGGATTTTTTACGGATATCAGGACGTTGTTTGCTTCAGTGCCAGAGGCTAAGATCCGGGGTTATACAGCGGGCCGGTTCTCATTCAACGTAAAAAGCGGCCGTTGTGACCTTTGCGAAGGGGGTGGTATGCGTGTAATTGAAATGAACTTCCTTCCAGATGTTTTTGTCCATTGTGAAAAATGCAATGGTAAGCGTTACAATCGGGAAACACTGGAGATCAGATATAAGGGTAAATCAATCAGCGATGTACTTGATATGGCTGTAGATGAGGCTGTTGAGTTCTTTAATGCCGTCCCTTACTTATACCGAAAAATAAAAGTACTCCAGGAAGTAGGGTTGGGATACATCACTCTAGGTCAATCCGCTGTAACATTAAGCGGCGGGGAAGCCCAACGAGTGAAATTGGGAACAGAACTTTCAAAGAAAGACACCGGAAAGACGTTCTATATCCTGGACGAACCAACAACAGGTTTACACTTTGAAGATATCCGTCATTTGCTGGATGTACTCAATAAATTAGTGGACAGAGGCAATACAGTATTAGTAATTGAACATAACCTTGACGTCATAAAAGTCGCTGATCACATAATTGATCTGGGTCCTGAAGGTGGAGAAGGGGGAGGACGGATATTATTCGAGGGACCACCGGAACTCCTGGTCAAAAACAAAGAGAGCTTTACGGCGGCATTCCTGGCAACTGCGTTAAATTAAATGTTGAAAAAAATGGAAAGGGTCCTGGTCGATATGGACGAAGTAATCGCTGATCCAATGGGAGAGATGATTTCTTGGTACCGGAAGGAGTACAGCCTGGGGGTAGACTATCATGCGATGTTAGGCGGATCATGGATTAAGGGATTTCCCCAGCAACATCAAGGAATAATCAGAGAAAGACTGATGTCTCCTGGTTTTTTCAGACATTTACCCGTAATGGCCGATAGTATAGAGGTACTAAAGAAAATGAATGAAGTCTATGAGGTTTTCATCGTGTCTGCAGCTACGGAATTCCCCAATTCATTAAAAGATAAATTGGAATGGTTGCTGGAAAACTTCCCCTTTTTCAGTTGGAAGCAACTGGCATTATGTGGGGATAAGCGCTTGGTATCCGGGGATTATATGATTGATGACCATATAAAGAACCTTCAGCATTTTAGAGGCAAAACCTATTTGTTTACTTCTGCTCATAACCTTGACATACAGGGATATGACCGCATCACCAATTGGCAGGATGCCGCAACCATTTTCTTAAATGGATACCAAAAACAAACGGCCGGCAATTTCTCATCGCCGGCCATTAAGGATACTGGGAAAGAACCAGAAAAATTTGGGATCCAATAAGCGGTAGCAGGGAGTGATTAATAAAATCTTTTGGGTACTAATAAATAGGGAACGGATCAGGTTTACTCAACCTTCGGATATTCGGATTCTACCAATTTCCCTGCTGCTTATCGGATTTAATTGCAATGATTTCTTATCTTATTCATTAATAATTATTTGACAGTCAAACGACCGTTCTCTACTTGTTGATCATTCAGGAAAACTTCAAATAAATAATCCCCTTTAGAAATGTTATTTATCGCAGTTGTCTGCCGGTTACGAATACTGGCCTGGGCGACCAGTTTGCTGTCCATATCGAAGACAAACAATTGATATTTTTTACCTTCCACACCATTTACAGTAAATAGAAGAGGTGAGTTTCCAGCGTTGTTAAACAGCCACACATTATGCTTTCTGTTGTTTTGATCTTTATTTATGGAAATGGAAACAAATCCTTTATTCCGGACTGGTGGGATTCCATCTGCATAAGTGGAATTTTTTGCAATGAAAAGCGCCATGACTGTGAGGACGCCAGATAGCAATGGCTTAAGGGACGCTTTTTTTGTAGGTACAGTTTTCATCATTGTTTATTTATTGATTATTTGAAATCAATAGTAAAAGGGTACGGATTAAATAATATTTTCTTCAGGCTTGTCCTAGAACCTCAAAAGCGGACAACGGGTCGAATTGTTCCATTCATTGCCAGAATTCAAACGGATTGAAAGTTTGAAACCTGCGGTAAAATAAGCATCATTATTTGACGGGTCTCCCCTTTTATCACCTACCTGATAAGCACTGCCCGGCGTATTACTCAACGGGCTCTTGTTGTAGACAGCTGCTGCTATGGCTGCCTGGGACGGGGAAAGATATTTGTAAAATAAACTAGGATCGATATAAGTTGTGCTCACGTCGTCAATATAATCAGTAAATGTCTTGCGATGGACGATCTCAAACGAAAGATTCACATTCTGGCTGAAATAATACTTAACACCCACGCCCATAGGAATATTTATTTGGGTAAGCGCATATTCCTTTCTGCCTGGATATTCTGGGAATCCTTCTCCTTCTGTATGCAATGGCCTCAAATCCACCCAGCTTGTCGCTCCGGTGCTTGGATCTGTATAGGAACCCTGTGGATTAAAATGAAAAACGCCTACTCCGATCAATCCGTATGGTCTGAGCCTCCCAGTGACGTCAGTCGGATCATCATCTTCCAGGAATACTGTTGGATAAATTTCTGCAGCTACATAAGCTTCGTCCAAGGGGGAGCGAAAGTCAAGATTCCGGTAAAACCTGGAATCTTCATCTCCACCTTTAGGCTTGATAAGAGCATCATTTCCTTCCAGGCTGCCAATAGTTACTGCCAGGCGAAAATTCATCCATTCAGATGGATGCATAGTTAGGAAGGCACCCACCGACAATTTCGTGGTAGGCATGTTGTAGTCCTTCAGGAAAGTAGTCCCTCGTCCTTGGTTACCGCCCAGGTCACCTAAAAAGACCATTGGAGCAACCATGACTCCACCTTCGTAATGTGTACCATCACTATAGGCTTGCTGGCTAAAGGAGGGGGAGTTAAGGGTCAGTAATATGACCGATACATAAAAACACTTCCTGAGCATGGAGTGTAGAATCTTTTTCATTGAATATTAGATTTAGTTTTCGATGGTTTGGATTTCGGTATCTAAAATACTACGTATCTAAAATACTTAAAAACCGGTGATATTACAAGAACGCAGGAAATAGTATTATTGTGTACAGATAGTCAATTATATATTCCGGAATTTTCCAAATTATGGAAATACGCTCTTTTATTAAGGCAGTACCATCTCAATGTGCTCAATATCATCCTCCAAGTAATGAGGGCCAGTTGGCTGAAAGTTAAAAGATTCGTAGAACTTCTTTAAATACAATTGAGCGCCAATCCGGATAGGGACTTTTCCATATAATAGATAAGTTTGTTCAATACTTTTTTGCAGCAATATTCGACCGATGCCTGTCCTTCTTTGGGATGGAGAAGTCACAATGCGCCCGATCGAAACTTCCATAAATGCAATTCCGGCAGGCAAAATCCTTGCATATGCAATCAGTGTATTATTTTTTCTTGCCATCAGATGATGACAGTAGATGTCTTTATTATCTGCATCCTGATAAATACATTTTTGCTCCACCACGAAAACCTGATTTCGCAAATGCATAATCGAGTATAGTTCACGAGGCTTGAGATCTTCAAATTTTTTACAGGTCCAATTCATGATAAGAAGTCAACTGTTTTGTACGCAATTTCATTTAAATATTATGAACAGAAGAAATCAATTCCCCAAAAAAGCACTGTACTATCGGAAGCGCTCTTCTCTAAATTGCGCCATTCCTATATTTAGGTATTTTTTTTTCAATATCAAAGATTTTTTGATTCTTAATTTTCCTTTGGTCAAAATAGCTTTAAGCTTTGAAAATGCAATTAAGTCTTTCGAATACTGCATTAATCCTGAATATTTCCGGACTATACTTTTGATAATTTGCTGTTGCTGAACCAGTAACATTTTTTAAGGGATATTGATGGATTTGGCATTGTACTTGCAGTATTTATGTGGATAAATACCCAAATTTATTTCTAACAATAAATCCGCACACATGAAAAAGCAAGATTCCATTCACATCAATGAGACAGTCAAAATTTACCTGATCGCAGCTGTTCTTTTTCTAACTGTGATGACTATTTCTTATCTGACATGGTTTGGTAATTCTTAATAGCCGTATTTCTCGCCCCAAAGGGCTTTTAGGAATTTACGGATTTCCTCTTCTCTGGCATTTTTGCCCGGATCAAAAAAGCGAGTGCCGCTGATTTCTTTAGGCAAATATTCCTGAAGGGAAAAATTTTGTCCATAACTATGGCTGTACTGATAACCTTTTCCATAATCAAGGTTCTTCATCAGCCTGGTTGGAGCATTTCGTAAATGCAAAGGCACGGGCAAATCTCCTTCCTCTTTTACGGCCGTTTGGGCCTGGGAAATGGCGGTTGTCGAGGCATTGCTTTTTGGCGATGAAGCCAAATAGGTTGCGCATTGAGACAAAATCAGATTAGATTCAGGATACCCAATTTTGTTTACTGCCTCAAATGTTGCATTCGCCAGCAGCAAAGCGTTTGGATTAGCATTTCCAATGTCTTCACTTGCTAATATCAGCATCCTCCTTGCTATGAACTTTACATCTTCCCCTCCTTCAATCATCCTTGCAAGCCAGTAGACCGCCGCATTTGGATCACTACCCCGGATAGATTTGATAAACGCTGAAATGATATCATAATGTTGTTCCCCTTTCTTGTCGTATAAGGCAATCCGTTGTTGTGCGACCTCCATTACAAGTTCATCAGTGATTACTACATTTTTTGATGGCGCTGCAGAATTCGCCACGAGTTCTAACAAATTCAGCAATTTCCGCGCGTCCCCTCCCGATAAACGTACGAGGGCTTCCTTTTCCTTTAATTCTATCTTTTTGGATATTAAGAATTCATCTTTTTCAATAGCATGTTCCAAAAGTTTTATCAGATCATCTGTTTCTAAGCCCTTTAGAACATACACTTGACACCGGCTGAGTAAAGCGCTGTTCACTTCAAAAGATGGATTTTCCGTGGTTGCGCCGATCAAGATAATGGTTCCTTTCTCTACCGCCCCTAGCAAAGCATCCTGTTGACCTTTATTGAACCGATGAATTTCATCTATAAATAATATTGTCCCTTTTTGATCTTTGGCTTTCTCAATGACTTCCCTTACTTCCTTCACTCCTGAAGAAATCGCACTCAATGTAAAAAAAGATACTTCTAAACTTTGGGAGATGATATGAGCCAGTGTTGTTTTGCCAGTGCCAGGAGGACCCCAGAGTATCATTGAAGGAGGCCTCCCGTTCTCGATGGCAATCCTCAAAATGCTACCTTTGGCCGTTAAATGGGGCTGCCCTACAAGCTGATCGAGTGTTTGCGGTCTAAGTCGTTCTGCCAAAGGTGCTTGTTGCGAGACCATAATATTAATTTTAGAGACATTATGACAACAAGTTAACTTTTTTTGAGTTTTTGTTCAAAGCAAGCTTCATGAGACCCTATCTCTCTTTTTTGTTAATAATCATTTGCGTAAGATCTACAGCTCAAAAAATTTCTGCAGTGGAAAACTATGCCATCAACAGACCCGGCATAGTCATGATCAAGACTGTCTTTTCTGCGAATGTCTATGTCAACCGCATGAAAATGGATAACAGGAAATTTATCCACCTGCTTGATTCTATTCAAAGGCTGGACAAAAATGGGGTCGTTTTTACTGCCGAACAGAAACTTGATATAGTACTTCAGGAAATGAATAATAACCCAACCCGGTTCTTCAAGGCAACCCTTGATTATTTAAGGCAAAGTGAGGAAATTACATCAACAGGTACTGGCTTTTTCATCACAGGAGATGGCTATGTCGCCACCAATTGTCATTTAATTCAACTCGAAAATAGCTTTGTTCGCAGGCAATTCATCCTTTCTGCATTCCAGCAAATTACCGAAGATAATATTACTGCCTTACAAAGTTCCTGGGCAACCACCTTTACTGTTCAACAACGCAGCTTATTGAACAACACATATGCTTCAGTATATTCCCGGCTTTTTTCAATGGTCCTAAATGATCTTAAGAAAGAAGTTTTTGTTGTATACCGGAGTGACGGCCCGAATCAAGAGTTTATAAATGAAAAGAAACCCGCCAGCATCGTCGTACAGGGGCAACCTATGCCTGGAAAGGATATTGCTATTCTCAAAATTGATGGCGACTCCTCTCTTCCCACACTCAAGATTGCTGACGAGGAGCTACCGCAGGTCGGTGAACAATTATACGTTTATGGTTATCCCGGACCCGTTACTAATAACGACTTTGTATCAGCGGAATCTGCCTTGGAACCCACGCTGACCACAGGTATCGTCAGCGCTATTAAAAAGTCTTTGGTCGGATGGCCTGTTATACAAATGGACGCCAATATTAATCATGGCAGTAGTGGAGGACCGGTGTGCAACGAAAGGGGAGAGGTAATAGGCCTGACTACTTTTGGAAGTATTGAAAACAGGGGCGGCCTTGCAGCGGGCCTGAATTTTGCTATTCCTGTCTCCATACTTGACGAATATTTGGATACTGCTGATATTAAGCCCGCGAGCAGTAAAGCGTCCCTCTTTTTTAGTGAGGCCATACACCTCTTTGAACAGGAATATTATCAAAAGGCGCTGATCCGGTTTCAAGAAGTTGGTCGGCTCAATAATCATTATCCTGGACTAGGAGCTTACATCGATCGGTGTAAAAAAAGTATTCGGAATGGTGAAGATAAGGAGTCTGTATTTTTTCGTTACGATCTTCTTGGCTTTAGCCTTCTTCTAATATTGGTATTCATCCTCTACTTTGTAGTCAGTAAAAGAAAGAACAGGTCAAGTTCTTAATTATTTTTCGGCATTTGTTCCCTGTACCACTGAGCTAAAAGCCTCAAATTCAAAAAGACGTTGCAGGCGATGCTGGCACTGAAAAGCAAGCTGAAGCCACCACCAAAACGGATAAATGCCGCAATAGGCATTTTTTCTGCACCTGCAGGAATCTTGATCTGGCTAGCAAATTCCGCAGTATGTTGAAGAATCAGAATGGCGTATCCGCCATTCAGCAAAGCATAAAACAAAGCCATAAGACCAATAAACCGAATCCCGGTTGGGGTTTGCCTGCTTAATGGAACAGATGGGTATAAAAGTGTCTTTCGTAATTGAAGGGCTGCATAACTATGGAGGATTACCGCACTCACTAAAACGATGGAAGTCAATATTGCAAGGGTCCCTGGTGTGAAAGCAGCCATTATCAAGCCGATGATGGCGATCGTGGCCCCAACGATTAAGTTAAACCAAGACAAAATAACCGTGACATTGAGCACTTTTTTCATGAGCGCACTATTAATTTTTATCTAGGACTAATTATTGACTTTAATAGACAGTTCTTTCAACTGCTTTTCATCAATATAGGCGGGTGCATCCAGCATCACATCCCGACCGCTGTTGTTCTTAGGGAAGGCTATGAAATCCCGTATAATTTCGCTCCCTCCTAAAATGGCACACAGACGATCGAACCCAAATGCAATTCCGCCATGTGGAGGGGCGCCAAACTTGAATGCATCCAACAAAAATCCGAATTTATGTTGAGCTTCCTCTTCACTCATACCCAATGCCGCGAACATTTTCTCCTGCAAACCCCTTTGAAAAATCCGAATAGAGCCTCCACCAATTTCATTCCCATTTAATACCATGTCATAGGCGTTGGCTTTGATACCAGCATATGGATGGTCAAGGTAATTTATCGGATTTTCAATAATGGGACTATTTGATATCATTAAATCAATATCTTCCGGTTTGGGAGAGGTGAAAGGATGATGTCGTGCAACCCAACGTTTATCTTCAGAACTAAATTCAAAAAGTGGAAAATCGAGAACCCATAGCAATTTAAATTCATCTTTATTCCTTAGACCCAACCGTGCGCCCATCTCTAACCGCAGCTCACTCATTGCTTTACGGGTTAGTTCTTCGGGTCCAGCCAGGATTAACAAAAGGTCACCAGGCAGGGCATTGCTTTCGGAGAGGATCATTTTCAATTGATCTTCCGAATAAAACTTGTCTACGCTGCTCTTTATTCCCCTGTCACTATCGTACTTGACATAGACCATGCCGCGCATCCCAATTTGGGGACGTTTTATCCATTCCGTTAACTCGTCAAGCTGCTTTCTGGTATAGTTTGCTGCGCCGGGGACAGTAATGGCCAGAACGGTTTCTGCCTGATCGAATACCTGAAAACCTGCACCATTGATCAACCTGCCTTCAGCAATCACCTTTCCGTCTTTCCTTAGCCGTGATTTCAGGTTTTGAAGCTTCATTCCAAAACGAATGTCAGGTTTATCATTACCATAATTCCACATGGCTTCTTCCCAACTGATGCGAGGATATTTTTCTTTAAAGTCGATATCTTTTACAATTTTAAAAATGTAGTTGACCATCCCTTCAAACATATTAAGAATATCCTCCTGCTCAACAAAACTCATCTCGCAGTCTATCTGGGTAAATTCAGGTTGCCTATCTGCGCGAAGATCTTCGTCACGGAAGCACTTAACTATTTGGAAATAGCGGTCATACCCGCTGATCATCAACAATTGCTTAAAAGTCTGCGGAGATTGCGGTAAGGCGTAAAACTGACCAGGGTTCATCCGAGAAGGGACAACGAAATCCCTGGCACCTTCTGGCGTGGATTTGATCAAAAAAGGTGTTTCCAAATCCATGAATCCATTTTGATGGAGATAATCTCTCACCGCCCGGTTAATACTATAGCGCAGTTCCATATTTTTCCTGATAACATGTCTGCGTAGGTCCAAATAGCGGAATTTCATTCGAAGATCATCCCCACCGTCTGTATCATCCTGTATACTGAATGGTGGGGTAGCCGAGGAATTCAAAATGGTAAAAGAAGATACATTGACTTCAACCTCTCCCGTTGCCATATGCGGGTTTTTGTTAGTTCTTTCAGATACGGTGCCTTTTACCTGCAAGACAAATTCCCTCCCCAAAGGATTTGCATCCAATTGTTTATTCAATTGATCGCCGAATAATAATTGCGTGATGCCATAGCGGTCGCGCAAGTCCAGAAAACTGATGCTACCGAATTTCCGAATGGTTTGGACCCAGCCTGCCAGCAATACTTCCATACCTGTATCGGCTTTTCTTAATTCACCGCATGTATGCGTCCTATACATTCTTATGGATTTAGTCTATTCTTTGAAGGGTGCAAAGGTAAATTAAAACCTCTAGCAATTGTCCACAGGGTCGACTGGTCACAAAAACGACTGTAGAACGAATATTATCAAGTTGATTATCAATTATATACAACATTGATTCAAAAGGATTTCAAGGCCTGTTTGCATATTAGGTTTTTTTTTCTATCTTGTTAAATCCATATCGTTCATTCCTGATGATTAAACCTCGATAATTTCTATCCCTCTTACTCGAAAAGCCCGGCGAATCTATCCAAGACCCATGTAAGGCCTTTTGTTGGCTACCCTGATTTGACAAAGAAAAATGAGCCTTATGGAAATCATTATCATTTCTGCTTTAGTACTGGCGGTACTTCTTTTGCATCGCCCTGTAACCGATTTTTCGCATCGATTGTATGTAGGTCAGCAATACAGGAAATTTCTAACCAAAGAGACCTTTTATCACTCTATCGTTTCGCGCCATTTAAAATATTATAATCATCTCGGTATAGAACAGCAGCGAAAATTCCTTTTCAGGACCTGGTTATTCAAGAAATCGAAACAATTTCATTATATAGAAGTAAAGGAAAGTTCGGAAATGCCTATTTTGATCAGTGCAGTGGCTGTTCAATTAACTTTTGGACTGGATAAGTTTTTGCTCAATTATTTTAATGATATTTTTGTTTTGCGTGACGATTATCACTACGGTTTTTATTCCAGGCCTTTCATGGGGCATGTCGACCAAACGGGCATTTATTTATCCTGGGATAATTTCATGAAAGGAATTTCAGGGCAAACGCCGGACTGTAATGTCGGTTTGCACGAAATGGGGCATGCCCTTGCCTATGTGAATTTTATTACCGAAACTGATGAAGACAAACATTTTAAGAAGGAGTTTAAGAATTTTTCAAAAGTAGCCCGCCCCATTTTTACGGCGATGCAGCAGGGTAAAAAAAATCTACTTGGGGATTACGCAACTACCAATTATCATGAATTCTGGGCCGTGGCAGTCGAAGCTTTTTTTGAGAATCCAGTGCGCTTCCAATTTGAGTTGCCAGACCTTTATGAATCTATGGCCCATTTACTGAATCAGGATCTCTTAAGTTTTACCCGGGGTAAAACCACCCTTATCTTTTCGGATACTCCATTGCAAGCAACAAGGAAGTGGTTAAAACGGCTTGACTCCTAAAAATTATCCATTAAATCGATTTGATGACCTGGTTAGCAGGCTCCTAAAACGACGGACATCAACTTCCGGCATTATAACCGTTTTTGCTGACAAATGGCTTGCTAGTTGTTTTGCAAAGTATGGTGCAAGTGAACATGCTTTTGTACCCATTCCATTGAGGATACCAATATTATGGAAGATTGGGTGCAAACCTACAAAAGGTCTTCGTTCCAGCACCGCAGGTCGGATGGCTGCCAAATGGTCAACGATCTTAATTGGAGATTTCAACCATTCAGTTAAGGCAGATTCTGCCTTGTTTCTAAATACCTTAGTCGGATTATCATTTTCAAAATTCCATTCATAGGAAGAACCAACCCAAAAAAGCCCTTCATGCCAAGGCACTATACTCAAACCCTTTTTAAAGATATACCCATTTGGAAGAGCTGGTATTTCAACGATCAAGGCTTCGCCTTTATTTGGGGCAAAAGGCAAATCCATAAAATAAGGATTTGTAAAACCCTCGATCCCTTCACAAAAAATGATATGTTTGGCAAATATGTTTTTATATACGATTCCTTCTTTCTCCGTATTCAACTCCGTCAAAAAGAAACGATCCTCAACCAGATTACCATCTGCAATGAGCCTTTTACGAAAGGAGGATAGTAAAGAATGAAGGTCAATTAGCAAACAAGGTTCAATGATCCCGAATCCAAAATCATAATGAAATTGAGCATTCCATTTGTTTTCGTCTCTTGGTATTGTTAGAAAAGAGGAGTCATCTTCCAATCTTTTCAAAAAGGCTAACCTCATCTGAGGACTGGGAAAAAAGTCAATGATCGTTTTTTCGGAGATGCAATTGATTCCTAATTCATTTCCTATCGATTTGTATTCTGCAAGAACAAAAGGGATTAATTCATCGATCATCCATGTTTTTACAAGGCGCCTTCCAGTTAAGGGGTTAATCAAGCCTGCAGCGATCCTGGAAGATGACATTGGTCTGGCTTCATCAATAATCAGATAGGAAAGGCCGGCATTTTTAAGGTACCAGGATAAAAATGTACCGCAAATGCCTTGCCCAATGATAAGAACATCAATTTCCATGATCCAATGATTTCAAATGATCCAAAGATGCTGGTTTGGTGTTCGATCCTAAGTTTTATCCTTTTTAAGTTTGTTAAATTTCATCATAGAGCTACTGTGGTCATTTTCTGCACATAAGATTATTTGGTTAATATTTTTCTCAATTAAGGTCTTCATGGCAATGGGTATTGTCAAATTTGTGCTAGTTCCGGTGAGGCCGGATCCATATTCCTCGGTCGTTTGGAAAATGGCTTTTAATGTTGCTGAATCTTCTACAATGATATTAAAGGATATTTTTTTAATAGCTTTCTTGACTTCTATGCTTGTTTTTATAGTATAATCCGAAGAGATTTGAGAAATTACGACATACTGATAGGCTTTTTTTAGACATTCCCTTAGAGGTTGTTCTCCAGCATTATTGGACTCCAGATAAAAAAATCGCTGTGCGTGGGTTAAACAAAAACTCAACATTAAAATCCCAAGAATTATTATCTTTTTCATTGTTTTTTCCAATTTAGCTTCTTAATGGTAAGAGCATTGATACCACCCTGCCTGAAAAACGAATACTCATTACTTTCTGGGTTTTTTGGATTTCGAGCCAGCCCTGAACCAGGGTAATTTACAAAAAGGACCGTAAACCTGTCGTCATTGAATTGATGGATTTTCAACATTCACATGTATACTCTCAGAATGACTCGAAAATTCAGGGGCATACATGCACTGGATAGTAGTTAACCCGCAATTGAAGCTACCTGATTGGGTAACAAAAAGCGGGTATTCAAAAATATAATTTCCCTTTGGGAGACGGGCAAAGAAAAAATTGGTGCTGGCATCCTTTTCTGATTCATAATAGCCAAGGCCGCCTTGCCATTTGTAGGCGCTTAAGACGTTTAATGGTTCCATGCACGATGCCCGCATATCTTTCATCTGGACATATTCTAAATTCCGGTCAGCCTGTAACTCGATTCTCACTTTTATCTTATCCCCAAGCCTCAAGGAACTGTTTTCGCTTAAAGGTTCAATTATCCTGCCGCGTCCTGTATTTTTTTCCACATATATTTTTTTTGTCAGTTTGAGTGGAGAAGCTGATTTCGAGATCTTATCCATGTCTTCAAAGTACTGCCAATATATCGCACCCCATACCGGATTTTGGTTCGGCTGCGAATTGGATTGATTTACGCTTACCTCAATATTGCCCATGGAAGGGTTGATATCCTTGGCTTCGAATACTTTTTTGAAATAACAGGTACCGGCCTGACGATCCATATCATTCTGGTGGATGGTAGTATTGCCAAGTTTAATATTGATTTTAGATTCATCGCTCAACCAATCGGCCCCTTGGAGTAGAATAGCCCCGCAGGCATCGGCAGTAGCCTTTGTTGTCATCCAGTATTCTGTTTGCTTTTGCCGCAAAAGCCAGGTTTTAAGAGCCGAGACGGATTTTTGATCGTTTGCGATTTCGCCAAAGGCTTCTATCATTAATGCCTCCGTTTCAATCGGCGCCTGCCACCAGTAATAACCTTCGACAATCTCATTCCAAAACATTCCTGTCTCTTCATTAAAGATGGCATTCTCTCTGAGAGAGGCAATAATGTCCTTTGCTTCCTTTGGCTCTCCGGAACGATAAAGGGCCAATGCGATCATGCCTTGCATGTAAGCATTCTGCTGCAGCCAATTTTGCTGAGCTAGTTTTCTGTATTTACTGGCGGCTGCAGCGTCTTCCACCGGGATGACATAATCAGGGTAAAAACTGCGCATATAGAGGTATTGGATCTGATCATTCCCAATGACCGGTTTTACCCCAGGCCCGATAGCTAAATCATCTTCCCTGATCTTCGTATCCAGGTAAGTCAGGGCCGCATTCACCAGCATTTGCATTTTTTCGGCCAAGAAAGGAGTCCAGGCTCCTAGTTTCTTGAGTTGCCCGATTCCAGTCATTATATATTGAGTCATATAACGGTCATCAGGCCCCCCCGTGAACCAGGCAAAAGCGCCATTTGGTCTTTGCTTTTGGAGCAACAGGTTGAGTGAGGAAAACAATTCTTTTTTCACCCGGTCCGAATCCAGAAGGAATGCCACATCCCTGTTTTGTTGCGCTTCACTTTTTGCCTGCATTACCCAAGGCGTTTCCTGAAGCAAGATTGATTTCAGTTCCTCATTTTTTTGAAGATTGCTCAATCCATTGGAATCAGATGAATTTTTCCATAAGGATAGGGTTTCCTGTATGCGAGGCGAGCTATTCACTATTCTAAAGGCCAGTGCATTTGCAAAAAAACGATTAAAAACCTGTTCGATACAATCGTTTCGAGGCTCCATTAAAAAGGGAAGAGCCTGAACTGCGTACCAAGCGGGATTACCACTCAATTCAATCGTCAATCTGTGTTGGTCCAGGGTTTCACTTTCTGCGCTTTTTAATAATTTTTCTATTTTAAATTTTTTTGTTTGAGTGCCTGTTATGCTTAAAGGGAGGGTCTCTGTCACAAGTTGACGGGTGCTCATTACCGGAAGAATGGCTTCTTCTCCGTCACTTGCACCCAACCCTTCAGGAATTGGGATACCCCCTCTTTTTATAGCTTTTGCGTGGATACGGTAATTTATTGGCCGATCGTACCGGTTTGGGACGGCAATTGGGAAATTAGCTGCAATTGATTGCCCTGCACTTACCGTAAAATATTGGTTAGCCTGCATATTTTCAAAAACCCCATCAACAGATTGATTTGTCATAGGGTCAAAAAGTTCTAGTGCTATTTGTCCTGTTAATTCAGAATCACCCAGGTTAACGATTTTTACAGGGAGAACGGGGTGATCCCCTTCGCGTAAAAACCGGGGCATTCCGGATTGAACCATCAAATTTTTTTGAGTGACAATATATTTCTGGGAGTACCCGAACGAAAGGTCCTTTGTATGAGCAAAACTCATCCATTTCCAGGTTGTAAGCGACTCCGGCATCGTAAACGAGAATTCCACACTACCCGATGAATCTGTTCGAAGATCGGGTATGAAAAAGGCGGTTTCAGAAAAGTTCTTTCTGACCTGGCCAAAATCGCTTCCCAAATCCTCGTTATCTTCTTTGATTTTTACATCTTCGAGCTCGATATCCTGGACAATGACTTGTTGCTTTTTCGATTCAGCTTTGAACAATACATTGCTTTCCTCATTTAAGGCAGAGGGATCAATTAATCTTTGTGCTGCCTCCCCTCCTTTAAATGTTGCAATTTGTCCTGTGGATCTCATATTCCTATTTATTCCATTGGACACCGCATTGAGCCTTAAATCGATGACATCATATATATGGTTTTGAGTAACGAGTGTCGAATCCTTGGGGTATCTTTCTTGGGATTGCACTATATGAAAACTGTTTCGACCATTCCAATTGCTTGGGCGAAGGTATCTTTCCCAAATATTTGGGTGACGCCATTCTTGAAACTTAAATTGATCAAGTGAGGCATCATACATAGTTGTCAGCATTTCTGCAGATTCTTTACCGGTATTAAAACCACTGATTTTTATTTTCCATTTTTCTTCACTGCCGGGTAAATCCTTATTCCGGAATGTTTCATAATGAATGGTAAGCTCCTTATTTGTCCAGGGGACTTCAATTGTGCGGCCGCTGGAATACATTCGGTTATTCTTGACAAAGGTGTACATGACTCCGAATCCCCCTCGGTCAGATTCTGTAACAGGGAATTCAAAGGTTTTTTTCTCATTATTGAGGGTGAAATAGGTATAGGATAAGGATGGATTTTGTGCATCCAGGACGCCTTTGTAAACAGCATTTTTGTTATCCACTTGCTGGATAACAAAAAGATCTCTGGCAGAGGATCCTACATGTTGAATTGCTGTTGAGCCAGGCAGGGCGATAGAAGATACCTGAAAATCCCAGTTATATCTGGGATTGACCGGATTCTCATTTTGGCTATCGTAAAGCTGTACATATCTGATATCTTTTACTTCGAACCCAGATTCATCTTTTGTCACGGCCTCAATCAAATACCACCCTTTCTTCAGGTTTGCACCCTGCAGAGTAAAGCTTCCATTTTCTTTTGTTGAATCCATTGTTTCAAAGGCTGAAGATATTTTTGCCCAACTTTCCTCCATGGTTTCATTACTGTATTCATCATAAGGGAAGTATTTAAGATACTCAGCCCTGGTCATGGTAAACTGGTCAGGCTGCTGCCAGAGACGCTGTCTGATCAACCGGTCCGGCGGATTAAGCCTATAGATCGTGATTTTCACCCTGCTTGGAACAAATTGGCCTGAAAGGTTATTTGTGTATACGGATAGCTTCGCAAGATTTTCAGGAGATAAAGTTTCATCTTCATCGTGTAAATTGAGTTTTAGTATTAGAGACCTGTATCCCACAGACACTAATGTTTCTCCACTCCTTGTTTCGCCGTTAATATCAGTGACGTCAGCCATAATCCGATAATCGAAGATGGGATTTAACTCTTTGCTCAGGTTCATATCCGCAATGGCCTTAAACTGGATATGGAATTTACCATCCTGCCCAGTTCTTATTGATCCATTTGTGATTTCAGAAGCAGTTCCATTAGATTTCAGACTGTTTATATTGACCCTGGAATAGACAAATCTGGGTACTCTGATAACCCGGAAATTTACCAGTGCATTTGCAATTTTATCCCCAGAAAACCCCATCGTCAACCCTGTTATACGGATACTGTCATTTATTTTGAAATTTCCTGTTAATGGCTCAAATCCTACGCAAAACTTTGGGCGCTTATATTCCTCTACAGAAAAGTTTTGTTCATTTCCGGATGAATCATCTTCTATTTTGAATTCTCCATTGAGTACATTCACAGGCAGGTGGAATTTGCCATTACAGGAGCCAAAATCATTGCTGGTCAATTCAAGCGAATCCAATTTCCCTCCATTGGCATCGTATAAGTTGATCCTGGTTTTAAATTGAGGTACAATTTTGTATTGCCGGGTAATAAAATCCTTTGTGGTGGTAATAGCCTTAAAATTAACGACCTGACCTGGGCGATAAATGGATCTGTCGGTAAAGAAAAACGTTTTTAGATGGTCAGATTCATATTTCTTTTTATCGGATTGCTTATCATCTTCGTCTTCACTGCTGTTGAAGCGGCCGTAGTCTGATTCGTCTCCCAGGAAAAGGTGATCATTGCCTAATGAAAACTCTAGTCGGAGCTTGTTATTAAGATTTGCTTTTGGTGGACTGATGGTAAAGTGGCCGTTTTGATCTGTAAAGAGGTTTTCTCCCTGACGCTCAAGCCATTTGCTTTGCCTTTCATCAAAATATCTATACCATGCCTGCACAATTACCCGAGGCAAAGGCTGACCTGATTCCCGGTTAAGTACAAAATAATCTTTTTGGTAATTTATATAAGAGATGTTGGAAACATCGAAAAACTGTACGGCGATGAGATTATTGTTCAGGCTGGCACTGTCATTTGTCATTGATAACAGTGCATATGTGCCCGGCGGTAAAGGGTCTATTTTTATCTCTGCATTATGGCTTAGATAATCGCTGGTTTGGGGAAGTAATTGGGAGAAAATTCTATATGCGGGCAATTGCAAAAGCTTTATCCAGTTTGGAGACTCCGAAGGAGCCCCGGTTAAAACCTCTTTTTGTTTGAGATCGAGCTTAATAATCCTCAAATGCAATTGCACCACATTACGATATGTCACGAGGGTACGAAAAGGAAGATCTGGTACATTTACTTTTTCAGTCCTCAAATGCAAATCCTTCCGAACAATATCTTTTAGCAAATTCCAGCAATTGACTCTTCCCTCACTGCTGTCTTTCAGTAGGATTACTCTTTCGCATATTTTTTTTGCGTCGTTTAAGGCGAAACGGTTCGTTGTATCAGTGAAGGCTTGATAACTTCCAGCCTTATCCACAAAGAATTTTGCTAAAAGATAATAGGCCTGCGCTGATCCAATCCTGTCAGGAAATTTTGCAGTTAAGGCTTCCAAGGCTGTTTGATACAGCGCATCCTTATTCTCCAGTACTGCATTGTTTTTCATAAACTCAATTCGCTTGATGTCTACATCAATGAGGGCATCAGTCCTTTTGTCCTGTAGGTGGAATTGCAAAAGTTTTTGAAATAACTGGAGGGCCTTAAATTCGAATGACTGGGAGTCCCTAGTGATAAACAGATAATTCGCAAATACCGGAGCATCGGAGAATACCTTAGGGTTATTAATTTCATATGCATTCGTAGGCGTGGCCATATATCCTGCTTCATGTATAAAGAAACCCAAGGCTCTATGAGCTAACAAATCGAAAACGGTTGGTCGAAGGAAACGCGCATTACCTTTGATAAGTATTGGATCAAAAAGCTCTAACCTGGTTTGCTGCAGCATTTTCGCATTATCTAAGGAAGCCTGGAATAATCCGCTGATTTTCTTATAAAAGTCATTTATAGCCCAAGTACTGAGCTCATTATTCCCTGAATCTAAGGTTTGTGTCCTGTCATATAATTTCCAACGGTGTTGTTGAAAATAATTCCAGTACCATTCGGCTTCAATGCTTTGCAGAATTGATTTTGCCGGCCCATTAGCGCCACTTACTTCATTATCCAACCGGTGCATACCACCCATTGTTGTGGCCTCTTCACCATTTTCATTCAATTCAACTTCATAGAGCAATGCCTTTATGACCTGTACTTCGTTATTTTCTTTTTTAGCGAGCTCATAAATATTTTTAACCTCTTTTGAAGCGGATTGGGTCAAACCTTTTTTGGTAATTAATGAATCGATTCTTCTCCAGGATTCTGCATAGCTATTTTGCGCTGCTTGTCCGAGCAATAAGCAGGGCAACAAATGAAATACTATACACACTGATAAATACCTGGTGCAATTCAAAAAAAATCCTCTTATTGAATATTTTTTGTCCATGGTGATCACCACATCCCTAAAAGAAAAATTTACTTAATTATTTGATTATCCCTTCTAAACTAAATAAAAAAACATAGACTAAGGAAAGCTCCTTTAAATAATCAAAGCGGCCGCTCGCCCCTCCATGACCAAAGTCCATATTGGTTTGGAGAAGTAAAATATTTTGATCCGTTTTCATCTCCCGGAGTTTCGCAACCCATTTGGCTGGTTCAAAGTATTGAACTTGACTATCATGGAGGCCAGTGGTAACGAGAAGATTTGGGTAATTCTTCTTTTCAACGTTTTCGTAAGGCGAATAACTCTTGATATAGAAATAAGCATCCGCATTCCTTGGATTCCCCCATTCATCAAATTCATTTGTTGTCAGGGGGATTTGTTCGTCCAGCATGGTATTGACAACGTCTACAAAAGGTACCTGGGCAACGACGCCATGCCATAAATCAGGAGCCATATTGACCACGGCCCCCATGAGGAGGCCTCCCGCACTGGCTCCCATGGCATATAAATGTTCCCTGCTTGTATATTTTTCTTTGATCAAAAATTCTCCGCAATCTATAAAATCAGTAAATGTATTTTTCTTTTTCATCAGTTTTCCGTCCAAATACCACTGCCGGCCCATTTCTTGTCCTCCACGTATGTGCGCAATGGCAAAAGCAAAACCACGGTTCAGGAGAGTCAGCCTGCTGCTGCTAAAGGAAGCGTCCATGCTGGCTCCATAACTTCCATATCCGTACAGCAACAAAGGTGCATGCCCGTCTTTTGTGAACCCTTTCTTATAAACTAAAGAAATGGGCACTTTGGTTCCGTCCTTTGCAATGGCGCTTATGCGTTCAGTAATGTAATCTGCCGGGTTGTACCCCCCTAATACCTCCACCTGTTTCATCAGCTTCTTGTCTTTGGTGACCATATCATAGTCATAAATGGAAGCTGGTGTTTTTAATGAAGAATACGCATAACGAAGCACATGGCTATCGTATTGGGGATTTGCGCCAAAGCTTGCCTGATAGGCAGACTCTCCAAAATCAATGTAATGTTCGGAACGATCTCTCAAATCTATAACACGCATTTTCGCAAGGCCATCTTTCCTTTCATTAAGCACAATAAATTCTTTAAACTCCTCCACGTTTTGAAGCAGCACATCGGGGCGATTAGGAATGATCTCCTTCCAATGATCGGAATTGGTTTGATTCAATGAACATTCCATAAGTTTGAAATTCTTTGCATCATCTTTATTGGTCCGGATTAAAAATTTATCCTCCAGGGGAATGACATTATATAAAACATTGGCAGCCCGCATCTGAAACAAATTAAATTCATCGGTGGGTTTTGTTGCATCAATGAATCTCAATTCTGAAGAGAGCGTTGCTTGTGAAAAGATGAAGATGTACTTATTATTTTTGCTTTTGCCTACACTGATATAATTGCTCTTGTCATTTTCAGTAAAAACAATGACATCCTTGGCCGGCTCAGTACCAATGGCGTGCCGCTTTATTTTTTCTGAAAGCAGGGTTTCTGGGTTTTTGGAAGTATAAAAAATAGTTTGATTGTCATTTGCCCAGCAAGGATCCCCCTGGGTATTGGCAATCACGTCACTCAGGATTTCGCCTGTTTGTAAATTTTTGATATGGATGGAATATTGCCTTCTGCTGACTTCGTCCACACCGTAGGCCAGTAATCTGTTATCTACACTTACACTTAATCCGGTTACTGAATAATAGTGATGTCCCTCTGCCATTTTATCTATATCAAGTAATATTTCTTCTTGTGCATCCAGGCTTCCTTTTTTCCGGCAAAATTTGCTGTACTGCATTCCAAGTTCTGTTCTACTGTAGTAATAGTAGCCATTATTAAACACGGGGACACTTTCGTCTTTCTCTTTTATTCTGGCCTTCATTTCGGTAAACAAAGAGACTTGAAACGCTTGTGTTTCACCCATGGTATTTTGCAAATAGGCATTTTCCGCTCTAAGGTATTCGACCACCTTTGTACTGTCTGGCCCTTTGCCAAAATAATCATACATCCAATAGTAATTATCCAGTACGCTGTCGCCATGCATAATTCGCCAATGTTCTTTTTGTGTGGCGACCGGAGCGAGGCCTTTAATAAATTGAGCATTTAGATTCATCATTAAGAAAAAAAAGACTGGTGGAATCGATATTTTTTTCAAGATCTCGTACTTTAAAATCGATGATTTTAGAAATCACTATTGGATTTTCCCTGAAATAAGAAACCGGTCTGGCTAGAGGGCCGGACCGGGTTTTTAACATTTATCCATATTTACTTCATTAATTTAGCCATTGTGGCTCCTATATCGGCAGGACTTTGAACAACCGTTATGCCACATTCCTCCATAATCTTCATTTTAGCTGCAGCCGTATCATCTGCCCCTCCTACAATTGCACCTGCGTGACCCATGCGACGCCCGGCAGGGGCGGTCTGACCTGCTATAAAGCCAACAACCGGTTTGCGGCTATTTTTTTTAATCCAGAGCGCAGCCTCCGCCTCCATACTACCGCCGATTTCACCAATCATTACGATACCTTCCGTTCCCTGGTCATTCATCAGAAGCTCCACAGCTTCCTTTGTCGGCGTTCCTATGATTGGATCCCCTCCAATACCAACAGCTGTGGATATTCCCAGACCCGCCTTGACAACTTGGTCAGCAGCTTCATAAGTTAATGTTCCGGATTTTGAAACGATGCCAATTTTTCCCGGCTTAAATACAAATCCCGGCATGATGCCCACTTTGCATTCACCAGCAGTAATCACGCCAGGGCAATTGGGCCCGATCAACCTGCCCCTGTTACCCAATAAATAATTCTTCGCTTTTACCATATCCTGAACAGGTATACCTTCAGTGATACAGACAATTAGCGCGATACCCGCGTCTGCCGCTTCCATAATGGCATCCGCTGCAAAAGCTGGAGGTACAAAAATAATGGAGACATTCGCTCCGGTTTCCTTTACTGCATCGGAAACAGTATTAAAGACAGGTCGGTCCAGATGCAAGGTGCCACCTTTTCCAGGTGTTACTCCTCCCATTACCTGAGTTCCGTATTCCATCATCTGGGTAGCATGAAAACTACCTTCAGTTCCTGTAAAACCCTGAACAATGATCTTTGATTCTTTATTTACCAGAATAGCCATGCAAATAGAATGCTGATGTCTTCCGACGGGGCGGTATCCAGCATTGGGGGTCAAAAATAGGATTTTCTTTACTTCAGCAACTCATCCATATTGCGGTTATTGTCTATTTTTCCTTTCATTTCCAGCATACGCATGTCTTTAGCGTCTTTCAGGAACTCGGAGGCAAAAATGAATTCATTTAGTTTTTCGTTTTTGCTGAAAATAATCTCCTTATTGCTGCCTTCCCATTCTTTGGTACCATTGTAGAGGTAGATGATATGATTGCCAATTTCCATAACACTGTTCATATCATGGGTATTTACCACGGTGGTTATGTTAAATTCTTCGGTAATCTCAGCGATAAGTTTATCAATAAGCAGGGAAGTTTGAGGATCTAGGCCAGAATTAGGCTCATCACAGAACAAATACTTAGGATTCAATACTATAGCCCTTGCAATGCCGACCCTTTTTTTCATTCCTCCGCTAAGTTCAGAAGGGAATTTGTTATTCACCTGTTTAAGATTTACCCTCTCCAATACTTCGTTTACCCTGATCAACTTTTCTGGATACGATTTTTTTGTGAACATATCCAATGGAAACATGATATTTTGTTCCACCGTCATGCTGTCAAAAAGCGCGGATCCCTGAAAAAGCATACCAATTTGCTGTCTGAGTTCTTTTCTATCCTCATTGTCCATTTCAGTAAAACTTTGTTCTCCATATACGATTTGACCAGAGTCAGGCTCGAATAATCCGACTAAACATTTCATGAGTACCGTTTTTCCGCTGCCACTGGTACCAATGATGAGATTGCATTTGCCGGTCTGCATGATTGCGCTAACATCATTGATGATCACATGATCCCCAAAATTCTTCTTGATATTTTTTATTTCAATCATAATCAGCTACCAGGTGGAGAATTAAGCAATAGTTGAGCGAGTATATAGTCTGCAAAAAGAATCATAACACAGCTAACCACTACAGATTTAGTGCTCGCCCTTCCAATTTCCAATGCACCTCCTTTTACATAATAACCATAATAGGCGGGTATACTGGAAATAATAAAGGAAAAAGTATAAGCTTTGGCTAAGGCAAAGAATACATTATACGGTTGGAAATATTGGAGTAGTCCCTTGTCATAGTCGGTCTTGGAAACAATACCCGACATGATGGCCGCAACCCTGCCTCCCCAGATTCCCAGTGCCGCAGAGATAACTACAAGCATGGGTACGACCACCATGGCAGCAAGGATTTTTGGCAACACGAGGTATGTTTTGGTATTGATTCCCATGATCTCCAAAGCATCGATTTGTTCGCTGACCCTCATATTCCCAAGTTCTCCTGCTATCTGGCTTCCTACCACTCCAGCAAGAACAATGCAAACCAAGGTGGGGGCAAATTCGAGTATAACGGTGTCCCTCACGATCTGCCCGATAGTAGACAAGGGTATGAAGGGACTAACCAGTTGGTATGCGGTCTGAAGCGTAGATACCGCCCCCATGAAAATGGAGATGATGATTACAATTCCCAGAGACCCTATGCCGATCTCTGAACACTGATGCATGAATTCCTTCCAGTACATTTTACTATTCTCCGGCCTGGAGAACATGCCCTTGATCATTAGTAGAAACCTTCCAAATTCAGTTAATATATTCATGAGTTGGAAAAATACAATTTTCTTTGAAGGTGGTGGTTATTTTTTTACTCCTCAATTTTTTACTAAACAAAAGAAATTTTGGCTTTTTGTATATAGAGTAGATTTATTTAATATTTCAATATTATATTGATTTTTGAAAAATCAGTCTGGCATTTCGCCATAAACTATAAGCCTCCGAAATGCTATACAATAACCTTTCGCCTTTATTAAATGACGGCACTATTTCCATCAAGCGCAGCCACAATTTTTTTTTGTATCCCGGTAGTTCACTTATTCTTTTTAACTGCCTCATCGGCACTACTTTTACACTTGATCTGGGCATCAATTATTGCGATCAATGTCATATTATAAATACTCCGAACAGAACTACCCAACTGCAAGACGTGTACCGGCTTTTTTAGGCCTAGCAATACAGGCCCAATGGCGTCGGCCCCGCCGACTTCTTTAAGCAAATTGTAGGCTATATTTCCAGCGGCCAGATTGGGGAAAATAAGAGTATTTACTTCCTGGTCGACCAATTCACTAAAAGGATAATTTTCCTTTAATATTTCATTGCTGAAAGCCAGGCTAGCCTGCATTTCACCATCAACGATAAGGGAGGGGCTCTGCGTCTTGACCAATTTCCTGGCCTCCGACACGAGTTTTGATTCCGGCGATCCACTCGTTCCAAAATTGGAATAGCTTAGCATTGCAATACGTGGTACCAATCCGAAATTCTGAACCTCCCGGGCCACCATTAGTGTGATATCCGCTAATTCCTGGGCAGTCGGATTGAAGTTGACAGTCGTATCTGCTAAGAATAACGGACCTTTTTTTGTCAGCAGCAAATACATACCCGCAATTTTTTTCACGCCTTCTTCAGTCCCGATGATTTGAATGGCGGGTCGAATCGTGTCAGGATAATTTTTTGTCAAGCCCGAGATCATCGCATCTGCCTCGCCAGTTTCCACCATCATGCATCCGAAATAGTTCCGGTCGCGCATAATTTTAAGAGAATCATATTTGTTAAACCCTCTGCGCTGTCTTTTTTGAAAAAAAAGTTCTCCGAAACTCTTCCTTTTCTCTTCCTGCTCTTCGCTTCTCGGATCGATGATTGGCAAATCTTCAATATCAATATGATTTTCTGCGGCAATACTGCGGATTCTTTTTCTATCTCCCAGTAAAACAGGGTACGCGACGCCTTCGTCATGTATGATCTGCGCTACTTTTAGAATCTTCAGATTATCCGCCTCCGCAAATACGATGCGCCTGGGATCCTTACGTGCCTTATTTCCCAGGATCCGGATAAGCTGGTTATCCAAACCTAGCCTTTTATTCAGTTCAATGGCATAGGCATCCCAATTTTCGATTCTACTTTGCGCTACACCGCTTTCCATGGCCGCCCTTGCAACGGCAGGAGCTACGGTATATAGAAGCCGGGGATCAAGTGGTTTTGGAATAATGTATTCAGGTCCGAAAACAATATTATTTTCATTATAGGCCATATTCACAATATCGGGTACGGGGCTTTTGGCAAGTTCGGCCAGAGCTTTTACAGCGGCCAGTTTCATCGCCTCATTGATTTGAGTGGCCCTTACATCGAGCGCCCCTCTGAATATAAAAGGAAACCCAAGCACATTGTTAACCTGGTTAGCATAATCGCTGCGCCCAGTAGCCATAATGAGATCATCACGAACTTCAACTGCCTTCTCATAGCCGATTTCCGGATCGGGGTTAGCCATTGCAAAAACAATCGGCCTTCTGGCCATACTTTTGATCATCTCTTTCGTGACGACATTACCTACACTCAAGCCGACAAAAACGTCAGCGTCTTTCATGGCTTTTTCCAGGGTCCAATCACTTTTCTTTACGGCAATCTTCCTTTTGTCAGGATCCAGATCGACTCTGCCTTCATGGAGAACACCGTCTTTATCGAATAAGATGAAATTCTCTGCTTTGGCTCCAAGTGCCATATACAATTTGGTGCAGGCCATAGCGGCAGCACCGGCCCCATTGACCACAAACCTCACCCGATCAATTTTTTTCTTTTGTATTTCAAGAGCATTAATCAGGGCAGCGCTGCTGATGATTGCAGTACCATGCTGGTCATCATGCATCACTGGTATTTTCAGAAGCTCCCTGAGCTGTGTTTCAATATAGAAGCATTCTGGCGCTTTGATATCCTCCAGGTTAATTCCACCGAAAGTGGGTTCAAGTGACTTTACAATCTGTACGAATTTCTCTGGATCCTTTTCATTGATCTCAATATCAAAAACATCGATATCGGCGAATATCTTAAATAGAACTCCTTTCCCCTCCATCACTGGTTTAGACGCTTCAGGCCCGATATCCCCCAATCCTAAAACCGCGGTACCATTCGTAATGACTGCAACGAGGTTCCCCTTTGCTGTATATTTATATACATCCTCTTTATTTCTGAAGATTTCCTTGCATGGTTCTGCTACACCTGGTGAATAAGCCAGGGAAAGGTCTCTTTGTGTCTTCGCTTCTTTGGTAGGGACCACTTCGATCTTTCCAGGCCTCCCCTTTGAATGGTATTCGAGGGCCTGTTCTTTCCGGAGCAGTTGTTTTTGCATAAATCAGTTTTTGAAACAGGCTGTAAAGTACGAAAATGACTGCGAACTTGAATTGAGCTTTACTGCGGAACCACGGGTCATTAGCCGTTTGCAAGACGAGGCGAAACTGATAATACAGTTTAAGGCATCACAGACAATTCAATATGCGACGGCGCTTCAGCAGACCGGTAGATCTTTTGCGTGGCAATCTTAAAATCATCGTCAGTTGCATCAAAAATATTCGGCACGAATTTTTGAGGATTCCGATCAATAATCGGGAACCAACTGCTCTGAATTTGGACCATGACCCGGTGCCCTTTTTTGAACACATGGTCCAGGCTATGCAGATCAATAGTATAGGATTCTACAACGCCAGGATTGATCGGTACCGGACTTTTGAAGCTATTTCTGAACCTTCCACGCAATACGTCATTGGCTACCATCAGTTCGTATCCCGCCATTTTTGGTTCTTGGGGAAATTTCTCTGGATATACATCGATAAGCTTAACAACCCAATCTGCATCTGTACCGGTGCTGGTTGCAAATAATTTTGCCAACAATTTTCCTGTGACGGTCAGATCATCCTCAAGGATTTCTGTTTTCCAGGTCTGTACGTCGGGCCGGTTGTCTACAAATCGCTGATCTTCCGTGAGCCAGGTATACCAGCGGGAACCTGGCCCATAAGTTTCTTCAATAGGCCTGGTCCGATAGGGCACGGGATGCGCAGGGTCAGAAACATAACTGTCGTAATCCTCACTTCCACTTGTCCGTGGTTGTTCAAAAGACAATCTTCCGTCTTTTTGGAGGTAAAGATTTTTTTTAACAGCTTCTTTCGGCGGCCAGCTTTCATAACGCTTCCAGATATTTGACCCGGTTTGAAAACAAACTGCCTCAGCAAACTGACCATCTCCTTTTCCTTTCAGGTAATACGCAAACCACCGGGCTTGTATTTCCTTACGGAAATATTTACCTGTTGAGTCGTCAAAATTGATATTTCCCAATTTATTTCCAGAGCCATAAGCCCAGCCACCGTGATTCCAAGGGCCGATTACCAGAAAATTCTTATGGGCATTATCGGATTTCTCCCAGGTTTCATACGTGTTCACCGGGCCATAAAAATCCTCCTGATCCCACCACCCGGCAACATTCAGAACCGGAACACGGGGAGAATCAAGCCGGTAGGCAAGCGCCTGTTTCTGCCAAAACTCATCATAATTGGGATGATCGACGAAGTCATTCCAAGAAGGCAATTTTCCAAAAAAGTACTTTTTATTTACATTGGCCAGCGGGCCCAGATTAAGATACCAGGTATAAGTGTCATAATCATCAAATTGGAAGAGACTATCTGTTTTGGTGGCCTCTTCCATAAAGGCATATTCAAAACTGTAGCTGAGTCGAAAAGCTCCATTGTGATGGAAATCGTCTCCCATAAACATATCGGCAGAGGTCGCCTGCTCAGAAACTGCTTTTAATGCGGGATGCGGATCGATAGCGCCCATCGCTGTTGTCCATCCATCATAAGAAATACCATACATCCCAGCTCTTCCATTATTTCGAGGAATATTTTTTAATAGCCAGTCAAATGTATCGTAGGTATCTGTACTCTCATCAATGGCATTTTTATCTGTCTTATTGCGCGTAAATCGTTGCATTTCGAACTTTCCTTCTGAAAGATAACGTCCTCGAATATCCTGAAATACAAAAAAATACCCTTCATCAGCCATATCCTTAATATACTGCAACTTCTCCGGACTGGGATAATGGTTTGCCCCGTAAGGAGTCCTGCTTAATAAAAATGGCAAGCTTTCGGATTGAAGGCGCGGGGTAAATATGACTGTGTGCAGGTGGATGCCATCCCTCATGGGGATCATGACTTCCTGGCGGGAATAGGAATCCGTAGAAATCGCCTGACTTATGCCGTATTGGGCCGGCATCAAGATGAGCATTGCACGAATGCCATTGTTTAGGATTGATCGCATTATAATGAGTTGATTTAGTCCTTGAAATCGATACTGCTTCCAAGCCATGCCATCATTCCCATTCCTGTTTCGATGGCCGATTCATCGATATTGAATGTCGGTGTGTGTACCCCGGATATGATTCCTTTTTCAATATTCATCACGCCAAGCCTGTAAAAACACCCAGGTATCAGTTGGGTGTAATACCCAAAGTCCTCAGAGCCCATCCGCATTTCAGTTTCAAGTACATTTTCGCTGCCCACAAATTGTTCGGCATGCAGTCTGGCGATTGTATTCAGCTTTTCATTATTCTGAACCGAAGGATATCCTACATCAATATGCACATCAATTTCGGCACCCATGGCCACTGCGATTCCTGTAGCTAATTTCCGGATAAGCTCATGCGCGCTGTATCGCCAGTGCTCATCAAGCGCCCTGAAAGTGCCCATCAACCTGACTTCACTGGGAATAACATTAGTCGTAAACCCACCTTGGATGGACGTAATCGATAATACTGATGGTGATAAAGGATTATTGTTCCTGCTGATGACCTGCTGGAGTGCCACTACGATCTGCGAAGCGACCAGGACGGTATCTACCGTACTTTGCGGTGCGGCCGCGTGCCCACCCGGGCCTTTTATCGTAAAATAAAGTTCATCTGCACTGGCCATCACTTTTCCGGAACGAAAACTGAGTTTGCCGGTCTGCAGGGAAGGATGGACATGGAGCCCAAAAATGGCTGCAGGGGCAGGATCCTCAAGCACGGCTTCTTTTATAAGAAGACTGGCGCCACCAGGGTTTTTTTCTTCGCCAGGCTGGAAGATGAGCTTGACCGTCCCTTCCCAATCATTTTTCAATTCGTTAAGGATCTTTGCCGCACCCAAAAGAATGGCGGTATGGGCATCGTGGCCGCAAGCATGCATGACCCCGTTGTGCCGTGAGCGATAGGGAATCGTATTTTCTTCCTGAATAGGCAAAGCATCCATGTCCGCCCTCAGGGCGATTGCCTTTTTTCCTGATTCCCTGCCCTTGATCAAACCGACGACACCTGTGCCTGCCTTTATTTCGAATGGAATATTCATTTCTGTAAGCCTATCCTGAACATACTTGGAAGTCTCAAATTCACGGTAACTCAATTCAGGATTGGCATGAAGATGCTGTCTGATCCCGATAAATTCTGGAGCATACTTTCCGGCGAGGAGTTTTATCTTTTTTTCCAGCATTTCTGAAGTGGTTAAGGGGTATCCGGCTTTATATCTATAATGTCCCGGACTATGTAAACACCCGTTGGATAAAGCTTTAATATTTGTTCCAGGTAGGGACTGGCTTCATCTTCCGATTTAAAATTCCCTACTTTTAATTTGTAAAAGGGGGACTGATAGATCAGGTAAGATTTAAGATCGGGATACAGTTGATAGATTTTCGTTTTCACTGCAAATACCTGGTTGCGGTCGGTTGAATTGATTACTTGGATACGGAAACCAGGAATATTACGACGGCTCTCACGGGTGGTTTCTTCATTGATCTGCATTTGTTTTTTAACCAGCAAATCGACGCGGGGATCTTTATGAACTACAATATTCCCGGAATCTGTCTGCGCAAACATCTTTTCAGCGGCCAGCAGCAAAATAATAATGCAAATTTTGTTCATGATTCTATTTTTTACCGTTGGTAAAAATTGAGCCCGAAATTACTCTATTTCCCTAAATTCGGATTAATTTCAGCCTCATGGCCCCTCTCCGGTGCCATTTGGCGGGAATTGATTTTTTCCGTTTACATCTAAAACTAATTCGCATGAGATATCATTGGGCAACTTTGCCCCGACCTGCTATTTATCTGCTTACGCTACTTTTTTACTTGCCTTTTTTGGGGGATGCACAGCAGTCATATCCTGTCAACGGGATTGCCGACCCCAAGGGGAAAATATTTGCTTTCATCAATGCCACCATCATCAAAGATGGAATGACTACAATTAGTGACGGGAGCATGGTTATTAAGGACGGCAAGATTTTATCATTAGGGACCTCCATCCCCATACCTGCAAGCGCTGTGGTGCTGGATTGTACAGGCAAATATCTTTCGCCATCATTTATCGATATATATAGTGATTACGGCGTCGCGATTCCTCAGAGGCCGGAAATTCCAAGGAGACAGGAATCTTCATTTACTTCCAACACAAAGGGAGCTTATGATTGGAACCAGGCCATAAAACCGGAGACGGACGCGTCAAAAATCTTTATTACTGATGAAACCAAGGCCAAACCCTTACGAGACATAGGATTTGGGACGGTATTAACGCACGAAAAAGATGGTATCGCCAGAGGGACTGGAGTGGTCGTCAGTCTTGCAAATGAAAAGGAGAACCTGGTGATCATCAAAGAAAAGGCCACGGCCCATTATTCATTGAATAAAGGGAGCTCCCTCCAGGGCTATCCCAGCTCCATGATGGGAGTGATTGCCTTGCTCAGGCAAACCTATTTAGATGCGCGCTGGTATAAGAGCCACCCCCCACATGAAGGAATTAACCTCAGTCTTCAGGCATGGGCAGACAATCAGGGATTACCTCAAATTTTTGAGGCGAATGATAAATGGAATGACCTAAGGGCATACCGGATCGGGGAGGAATTCGGAATAAAATACATTATCAAGGCGGGTGGCAATGAATATCAAAGGATCAATGAGCTGGCAGCCACCCACGCTAGCTTTATACTTCCTATTAATTTCCCACAAGCCATGGATGTAGAAGATCCAGCCGATGTACGCTTTGTTTCCCTGGCTGCCATGAAACATTGGGAACTGGCACCTACCAATCCAGCTGCTTTTGAAAAAGCAAGTATTCCTTTTTGTCTGACTACTTCAGATCTCAGGGATGTTAAACAATTTTTCCCGAACCTTCGAAAAGCCCTGGACAATGGATTGAGCGAAGCTGCCGCATTTGATGCCCTTACCAAAACACCTGCAATGCTTCTTGGCGTTTATGACAAAGTCGGAAGCCTTGAAGTGGGCAAGCTTGCGAATTTTCTAATATCAAGCGGGCCCGTATTCAATGAAAAAAGCATTATCCTGGAAAATTGGGTGCAAGGAGAAAAATATGCTATCAGGGAAGAGGAGGGAATTCCAATCAAGGGCACCTACAGTCTGCAACTCAATACGGTTAACGGGGTCATAAACTATGAATTGGTAGTGACAAATTCTGGATCCGCGAGCGTTGTGGCAAAAGATACGCTGAACACTGTTTTCAATTTCGATGGTAAACTTGTCAGGTTAAGTTTTTCATCTGCAAAGGCGATGAGGAGAAGGGGATTGGACACCGCGGCTAACCGGGGCGCCTCCTCTCCCGGGTTTTCAAGAACTGGCCCGTCCAGGGAAAGAACTGGTGCGTCCTTCCGTTTGAGTGGTGTGGCTAACGGAAACGATTGGGGCGGTGACGGTCAGGATAGTTCTGGAAACCCTCTGATATGGACTGCACATTTTGTTAAGGCCAGCACTATACCTGCAGACAGCCTGAGAAAGAAATTGGTGTCAGTGGTTGGAAAGGTGTTGTATCCCTTTGATGGTTATGGATGGGATGAGTTACCCCGGCAAGAAAATCTGCTCATCAAAAATGCAAAAGTGTGGACAAATGAAAAAGAAGGAATTTTGGAAAATACAGATGTCCTGGTAAGGGACGGTAAAATTTCGAGGATAGGAAAGAATATCCAGGACGCTTCCGCCCATCTGATCGATGGTACAGCCATGTGGCTGACACCTGGCATTATCGACGAGCATTCACATATTGCTGCTGCCTCTATCAACGAAGGCGGCCATTCAGTTACTTCTGAAGTACGGATTGGTGATAACCTTAACCCGGACGACATCAATATATATAGGCAACTCAGCGGCGGCGTCACATCATCTCATATCCTTCACGGCTCTGCCAACACGATCGGCGGCCAAACCCAATTGATCAAATTGAGATGGGGAGCCTCTGATGAGGATCTTAAATTTAAGAACTGGGATCCTTTTATCAAATTCGCACTTGGAGAAAATGTGAAAAATACCAGATCAGATAACAATACGCGTTTTCCAGACACCAGGATGGGTGTAGAAGACGTATTAATGGATGCATTTCAGAGGGCTACCGATTACCGTGAAGCGCTGAAGAAATCCGCTGAGACACATATCGCTGTGCGCAGGGATCTTCAACTTGACGCACTGGTGGAAATCATGGAAAAGAAAAGATTCATCACCTGCCATTCCTATGTTCAGAGTGAAATCACTGCCTTGATGCGGGTAGCAGAAAAATTCGGTTTCCGTATAAATACCTTCACCCACATTTTGGAAGGTTATAAAGTTGCCGATAAAATGAAAGCCCATGGCGCCAATGTTTCTACTTTTTCGGATTGGTGGGCATATAAAATGGAGGTAGAGGATGCCATTGCATACAATGCGACAATCATGCAGCAGATGGGGCTGAATGTATGCATCAACTCTGACGATCCAGAACAGGCACGTCGCCTGAACCAGGAGGCTGCCAAAAGCGTAAAATATGGAGGCATGAGCGAGGAAGAGGCATTTAATATGGTTACCATAAATCCCGCGAAGGCCTTGCATGTAGCCGACAGGGTAGGAAGTATAAAAGTTGGGAAGGATGCCGATCTTGTCCTGTGGAGCGATCATCCTTTGAGCATTTATGCAAAAGCCATGAAAACCATCGTGGATGGCATAGTTTATTACGATGCGGCCCGGGATTCAATATTGCGAAAAAATATAATTTTTGAACGGAACCGGCTCGTGCAGAAAATGCTGAGTGAAAAAAAATCTGGTGGTCCGGTCGATCCTGCAGTTCCAAATTTTCAGGTAATTCTGAATTGCGGCGATCACGCGTCCCACGACCGGTTAATAACAGTTGAATTGTCTGACGAGGATTTTGAGAAAAATAAATAAAAAGATATGAAAAAATATTGGATGGTCGCGATGGCAGCTGTATTCTGCATCATCGCCCGGGCTCAAGATGATATTTATCCTGCCAAAAAATACATGGGACCATTATACATCCTCCGCGGTACAGTTCACATCGGAAATGGTCAGGTACTTGATAATGCAACTATCAGGATAGACAGCGGAAGGATACAAGAAGTCGGGCAAAACATCCCTGCCCCGGCATCTGGAGCCAAAGTGGTAGACGCAAATGGGAAACAGGTATATCCCGGACTGATCCTTCCGGTTACCAATTTGGGTTTGGAAGAAATTGCGGCCAATGTTCGAGGCACCAATGATTATATAGAATTAGGTAATTTTAATCCAGAAATCCGTTCAATAGTCGCTTATAATACAGCATCAAAAATCATCAACGTCCTTAAAGCAAATGGCATTTTGCTTGCTGGAGTCACGCCAGAAGGTGGGACAATCAGCGGTTCTTCTACTATCGTCCAACTTGATGCCTGGAATTGGGAAGACGCTGCCTATAAAATGGATTTTGCCATTCATTTAAATATGCCTGGCTTTATCAAAAGACCCGAACGGTTCATGCGATTCTCCGGTCAGCCCCAGGAGATGACGGACCCGACCCGGCAAGCACTGGACAAGATCGAAGAGGTTAAGTCATTTTTCCGTCAGGCAAAAGCCTATGCAGAAGAACCTACTCACCCAGAAACTAACTTGAAATTTGAAGCAGTAAAGGGTTTGTTTAATAAAAAGCAAAAATTATTTGTTCATGGTGACCAGGTTAAACAAATGCTTATCGCTATCGATTTTGTAAAAGAATTCGGCTTCGATGTAGTCATCGTGGGGGGCAGTGAGAGTTTCCTGATTGCACCTTTACTAAAACAGAATAATATAGCTGTCATTCTTGAGCAGGAACACGAATTGCCGGCGACCGAAGACGATGATGTAGATCAGCCGTACAAGACCCCGGCTCAATTGATGCAGGCAGGTGTGCTTTTTGCCTTAAATGATAAACACGAAGAAAGCCGTTTCAGGAACCTCATGTTCAACGCGGGGACAGCTGCGGCCTATGGCCTTACAAAAGAACAGGCTTTGCAGGCAATCACACTAAACAGCGCTAAGATCCTTGGTATTGATGACCGTACCGGTTCCATAGAGGTTGGAAAGGATGCCAATATTGTTATCAGCGAAGGGGATATCCTGGACATGCGCTCCAGCATCATTATACATGCTTTTATTCAGGGAACCGAAGTAAGCCTGGATAATAAGCAGAAACAGCTTTACGATAAATACATGTATAAATATGGATTATCACACCCAGCAACGGCTCACTGATCAAAACTGGTCAATCATACCAATATACTGAATATGAAACTCTCTAATCGCAGAATTATTTTCACTGTTATCCTGATACTGTTTCAACAAGGCTTGAATGCGCAGAACACCGTTGACAGCCTGTTACCGATCCGTGGCCTTTGCCTGGATATCCCAAGGCCCGGAGGTCTGGATTCTTTTGTTCGTTTCATTGATAAGGAATTGGCTCCCCGAAAAGTTAACACGCTACTGATCCTGGTTGACTACCATTATCAATTCATTTCTCATCCGGAACTTACCGACAGTTTTGCATTGTCCAATGAACAGGTTAAAAAGATTGTTGCTGTTTGCAGGAAAAATAAAATTCGATTGATTCCTCAAATCAACCTTCTTGGCCACCAGTCTTGGGCCAATCATACAGGTAAGCTGCTTCAAGCCTATCCGCAATTTGATGAAACACCAAATATTCAAATGCCGATCAAATATGAATGGCCGAATGCCGATAACCTGTATTGCAAGAGCTATTGTCCTTTGCAACCGGAGTTACATAAGGTGCTTTTCCCGGTCATAGATGAACTCTGTGACGCTTTTGAAAGTGATGCATTCCATGCAGGAATGGATGAGGTATTTTTTATCGGAGAAGATAAATGCCCGCGTTGTTCCGGACGGGATAAGGCCGAACTTTTTGCTGGAGAAGTTCGTGCGATCCATGACCACCTAGTGCTTAAAGGCAGGGAACTATGGATTTGGGGGGATCGTCTCCTGGATGGGAAGACCACCGGCCTAGGCATATGGGAAGCCAGCAATAACAATACCTATAGGGCTATTGATTTGATTCCTAAAGACATCATGATCTGCGACTGGCATTATGATCGCGCTGATAAGACTTCGGTGTACTTCGCTATGAAGGGTTTTAGAGTCATCACCTGTCCTTGGAGAGAGCCATCCCTAGCACTTGCCCAGATTGATGACATAGTGCGTTTCAGGAGGGAATCTACGATTGAAATGAGGGATCGTTTCTGCGGGATGATGGAAACTACCTGGTCAAGAACCGATCGTTTTCTGAGTGGGTTTTATAAAGCCTTTCAAAACCCACATACCGATGAGAGCACATCCTGGAATTGTTTTATAACGATGTACGAGGCGATTGACAAATTGTAACAATTCCGTGGCATTAGAGGATTCCATACTACATGCTCGCGGTAGCTATGAACGAATGTCGCTTACATCCAATCTACGAGAGCGATGGATTGTTTTTACTCTCCGAATTATAAAAAAATGAGAGGCGGTCAAGGTATTACTATTACTTCAGCAGCCCCGTTATAGGAGTGGTATTCACCGTTATACATGGCATCGGCACTTACCGGCCCCATCCGGTAAACCCCCGGGGTAACCGCCCGGACTGCATAATAATACGTTTGTTTATTGCTGTTTGCATTTACAAAAAGATTGATCCGGTCATCTCTTACATCGATTGCTGTGGGCGAGTTTCCGTCTTTTATCCAGTCCATACCAGGAACTTCTTTAGTTCTGGGGTTTTCAATTTCAAAACCTGCAGGTAAAAGATCGGTGATTACGATATTATCAATATCTGTGCTGAAGGATTTCTCCAGGGTTATCTGCACGATAATCAGGTCATTTTGCTTAAAGCTGTTGGCAAGGATCAACTTGCCGAAGCGGTCATAGAAATGCTTGCGTACCCTTAAATAATTGTCTTCCTGTTTAAAGTTTCCTGATGACCTGATGCCTTCTGCTTCCCAGGAATAATAAAGGCGGCCGCTTCCCAGGCAGCGGAGATTCAGGTTTGTTCCTTTTAATTGCTGGCTGGTCAGGTGAAGATCATTTCCAAGAAATGATGCGACAGACTTTCCGTTCACTTGAATCTCGGCGGTTACATTGGATTTGGCAGCCTGTTTCGCCATTTTCCCCAAGGCAAGAAAGCTGAAAACGATTTCCTGTGTACTGAACCAATTTCGTTGTTTGAGTTTTTCCGATACGTGTTTAGCCATCAAAGGAATTTGCGCATTGGCCGGATCTGCATCGATCAATACGTTCAGGGCGATGGATTCATCCCGGATATCGGAATAGAAACTTCCGCCGGTTTGCGCTACGGACTCCTCACCGCTAAACTGGTTCGGAAGGAATTCATGAAAACTGGATAGGTCACCGGAGAGTGCAAAGGCGGCTGAAAGAAGATATCTACAATCCAGGCTGAGCAGCGCGGGATTTGATTTATAATAATTCATTGCACTGGCATTTGGACGCCCGGCCAATGCCAGCACATATAAACCGTAAGCCACTTCTTTTGGCGCAATCTTCTTGATCTGGTCTCGGTTATAATAATAATTAATCGTTTCTTTCTTCCTGAGTCGATTATTGACATAGCCTAGTAAAGTTTCGATCAGACTCTTGTCTATATCAAAACCAGCTTTTTGGGCTTCAAGAAGGAAGTGGGCAGAATAGATGCTTGCCCACCAGTTTTCCGTACTCTCATTATCCCATAAAGTGACTGCACCACTATATAATTGGCGCATTTTTATTTTCCTGACAGCTTCCTGAATATTGGAATTGGCGCTTGATGCAGCCGATTTATTCAAATGCATCAGGTCTGCCATATCTCCGTAATACAATTGAAGGAATGCAGAAGATATAACCTGCTCCGTGCATCCGTATGGATATTGTACTAACCACCCGAGATACCTGGTCAGTTCGATAGCAGGGGATCTGCTTACCGATAAATTATAGTCAACGCTGGAAGGAATGAAATCAGCAGTATTTATTATGAGCTCTTGATTAGTTCCTCCCATCAGGGAGCCGCTTGCGTTATTCTTTTGTAGAGAAGATGGAGGCCTCACGCTGATCTGCGTTTCATCGGTAAATTTTTCGCCCATACCGTCGACCTCTACTGTCAGTTTCCCAAGGCCGATCTTTGGTTTTGCGACAAGGCTGAACAGGGCGCGCGTTTCACTATTAGGGTGCAGATCGACCTGCTGCTGCTGACTTCCGGCAAGTGTGATAACTCCGTTTGTTATCAGACTTAGAGCAACTGTCGCCTTCTTTGAGGTGCTGTTGGTGAGGGTTACAGCGACAGACACTGTATCATTTGGACTCAGGAATCTTGGTAATGCAGTGCTAATGACGATCGGATCGGCGACCTTCATAGCAGCATCCTTTGAACCAAAACTTTCATTCTTGCATGAAACCGCCATTAACCTGATTTCTCCTGAAAATTGCGGTATATCAAATTCGAAACTGGTTTCACCGTTGCCGTCCGCCTGTTTAATACCGCTCCAATAGGACATAATATTAATGCGTTTTGCAGGCATCGGGTTGATCCGTTTGCTATTATCCTGATCGCCCCCAGTGCTGCTCAATTTCGACTTAATCTCAGGAAATAAAAGGGGATAGATGTCATAGCTATTGACAGCCAGTGCCTTTTTTGCATAAAAATACCCATAGGGATCAGGGGTTACAAAATCGGTTACCTGTAGAACTCCGTTGTCGACAGCGGCCAAAGTCACCATGCTGTTTGGGGCCGATTTCACGGTTACCCGCTGATGTGTCTTTGAACGGACGGATTTTTGAGAAAGGATCTCGACTGCCATCATGCGGTCCTTTTCTTCGACACGGATACTTTGATATCCATGAGCTACCGTCAAAGGAATATCGGATAAATCGTGCGGTTTAATCAATGTTGCTGTAATGTATACATTGGGCAGATCATCCCGGTTGAGTTTTAGCTCCAGGGTTGCGGTCTGTTTTTCTACATTAATATATTGGTACGAAAGGGTGTTGTCTGTCTCGGTAGTCACCAACATGCGTCCACTGAATGGAGCTTTGAAAAGAGCTTTTACGGTCTCTCCTTGGTAATAGGTGGTTTTATCCGGAACAATATCAATATGGCCTTCATTATTTACTTCAAAGGATGAATTCCCTCCACCCCAGTAACCATAGCTGAAAAAACGCCTGCTCACGTAAGTGTTGGCACCAGGGATATATATTCGAATTTCATAGGTTCCTGGAGAGCGAGGCACATAAGAATATATCGTGTTTTCTCCTTTGACAATAGTCGGATTGCTCGAAAGCAGCTTGTCGTCTTCTTGTGATTGGTAACGGAAATAATCCCCGCTTTTACTAAGAACCGTGCGATATTCATGTTTGACCACATCGATTCGTGCAGTTACCCCGTCTAACACCTTTTCATTTTTATCCAGGGCAATAATGGGGAATTGGACGGTTTGGTTCAAAGGGTAATACAAATGGCCATCATCGGCCACTCCGAAAAAGAATGGTTGTGTGAAAATATTAACCGAAGTATGCCGGCTTACGGGTCGGCCGGTCTCATCAAACACGGTGGTATAGAAATCCGTTTGCAGCAAACCCATATTCCTGTACATTGCCTTGGCTTCGTATTCCTCCTCTGCATTTCCTTGTTCATTAGTTTTGCCTTCGCGAACTGTCTTGTCAAAGAAAGAATTGGAATTAGCCAGGTCAAAATCATAATTATCGTATTTCCTGGAGCTGAACACTTTCTGTTTGACCTGGATCTCGCATTCATATTTCCTGTTAGCTGCAGGAGGACCAAAAAAATTGACCGCATGGATACTTAACCTGGAGCTGTCGCCTGGAAGCAAAAATGTTTTATCTAAATTTGCAGTCACTTGGATCCGGTCCGGTACAAATTCTTCTATTCGAAAAGCCTGAGTTGCCAGTAGAATATCGGTGGAGGTATATAGTTCCAGTGAATAACTCCCAGTTATCGCATACGCAGTCAAATCCAAGCTTCCATCAAATGAACCTTGCTCATTCAGGGTTTTCCGAATGGTTTTCAATTCTTTGCCGTTTGGCAGCAGGAATTTTAACTTGAGTGGAATTTCCCCAGGTGATCTCCACTGTTTATCCCTGATAATGACCGCGAAGTTTAGTTTTTCCCCAGGCCGGTAAATATCCCTTTCAGGATAAATGTATGCATCCAACCCCGTACTGTTTGTCCTTTGGCCACCAGTTTCAAATCTTGAGGTGTTCACCTCCGTGGTACCAAATGGTATATAATTGAAGTCTTCTGCGGTTTTTGCTAGGATCATAGCTGGCCGGAAACCTGATAATTCCTTCTTTGAGTATTGAATCTCGGCAACCCCTTCGGCATTGGTGGCGCTCATCCCCAACACCTGATTATTGGAGCCATAGGCTACGACATTTACACCGGCCAAGGCATTGGCGCTTCGAATCGAGTTGGCAAAGACCAAAATTTTTTCCTTGCCTTCTTTAACAATCAATCCGATGTCGGATAAAGAAACAAAGCGGCTATCTCTCACCCAGTAATCCTGCGCTGACCTGATCTGGATATGGTAAATGCCCTTAATATCTGGGACCTTATCCTTAATATCGAAATGAAGAATTCGACTGTTTCCAAATTGAGGAAGGTTTGCCGTTTCCATTACCTGCTCAAAAATAACGTCTCCTGATACTGTGCCGTTTGTGCTTTCTGAGTTTTCCCCGCCCTCCTCATCGCCGTTATTATTTCCCGATTCCCGCGGTTCATATCCTTCCCTTTGGGCTGCTAATATGTTATTTTCATAGATTTTTGAAATCAGGATTTTTATTTTCGGTACATTAATGATCTTTACCTCAAGATTTTTTTCTCCATTCCCTGAAAGATAGACGCCTTTTGCATTTCCAAAGCTGATTGAGGGCTCCAGTTGGCCAAAAGCAATATTCCCATTGTATTCTTCCTGCAATGCCCCACCTATACGGCCATGAAGGCCTTTGAGGATTGTAATGGAATAAGATTTAAGCACGTCAAAATGATCCGAGCGGATGAGAAAGCCGTCATCCTGGGGTTCAACACTGAAACTGACTTCGGGTTTAAGACTGATAAAAGAGTTCAGGCCCATCGCAACGACCTGTTGGCTTGTTGTGACTTTTATAGTCCCGGTTACACCATCGTGATCAGTGGAAATATCATTGATGCGTAGGGTATAAGGTGACGGTAGAATTGTTTTCGTTATGGATTGCTCGGGGTTTCCATGTAATCCCTTTTCGGGCACAAGGCCCGGTGCCAGGATAATTTCAGTTTCATAGTCCTTGTCTTCCATTTTCAGGTCCAGTATGCGTATCGAGATTTTGTTTTCGGTGGAAAGGGTGACAAAGTTGTAACTCATAGATTGGCCACCGATCTTTATTTGCAATTTTTCTTTCAGTAGACCAGGATCGACCGGATAATTAAAATGCATGTCAATCTGGGGCAAAACCGCACTGCTTTTATCGTCTAAAAGCATCCAGGAGGCATTCGTGTTATCCAATTTCAAATCAGGAGTATGAAACAAAATGGGTTCTAAGCTGCCAATCCGGGAATAATGGGAGAATTGAAGAATATCATTCGTAAGCGTGGCTTTGAAGGAAGTGGCGGGAGAAAGAGGCCCTAAAGGCGAAAATACCAGTTCATCTGGACGCTCCCAGCGAAAACGGCCTGGTATCTTTGGTTCAAAAATAATGTAATCGGTCGAATCCCAGTTGTTCAGCAAAGAATCATTGACTAAAGGTTTGTCAAAGCGAAACCTAAGATTTCCAAGTTGGGGTATTTCATCTTTTGCATTGGTATAATCCAGGTTAACGCTTTTGCGGTTACAGGCAGAAAAAAAAATAACAACTGATAGGATTGCCAGGTATGAAGATTTGTTGATCATAGAAGGTCAAGGTTGAAGGGAAGGTGATGTTTTTTAATACGGGGTGTTAAAATACCGAAAAGGATTTAATAAATCTCTATTGTTCTCTTGTAAACAAAAAAGAATAATAGAAATTTGAGGAGAAGCAGCGGCCGCTGGTCCGATGAATCCCGATAAATGGGAGGAATTGTTTTGAAATTCATCCCGTGGTTTTAGTTTTGCAAAATACATGGAATAAGGAAATGTTAAATCAGGAACTGCTTTATGATGTTCAATTTTAAGAAATACGTAAATATTTTCATGCTGGCCCGCCTGTTAGGGCTTGCATGCCTGCTATTCATTATACTCAACTTGATATTTCCTGTCCCTGATCAAATTAACTATTCAACGATTGTCACCGATAACAAGGGAGAAGTGATTCATGCCTTTCTGACCCCCGACCAACAATGGAGGATGAGGACAGAGTTGAATGAAATTTCTCCCTTGCTCCGTAAAACGATTTTGGCAAAGGAAGATAAATACTTCTATTACCATCCAGGAATTAATCCGCTGGCGATCTGCCGGGCATTTTTTATAAATATTCTTCATGGCAGAAGATCTTCAGGCGCATCTACCATCACCATGCAGGTGGCCAGGGCGTTGGAACCTAAACGCAGGACCTATTGGAATAAATGTATAGAAGTATTCAGGGCCTTTCAGCTGGAAATGAAGTACAGCAAGGATGAAATCCTCCAACTGTATTTCAACTTAGCTCCTTATGGCGGGAATCTTGAAGGTGTTAAGGCTGCTTCTATCTTATATTTCAAGAAGAGCCCCGACCATTTATCCCTAGCTGAAATTACAGCCTTAGCTATCATCCCTAACCGCCCTTCATCTCTGATACTTGGCCGAAATAATGACCTGATCTTAAAAGAAAGAAACAAATGGCTAATTCAATTTTCAAAAGAAAGACTCTTTACTGAAAAACAAATTGAGGATGCCTTGCATGAACCACTCACTGCCTCAAGAGGTGAAATCCCTAAGTTATGTCCTCAACTTTCTTATAAATTGAAGAAACTTGGAAGTGATGTTATAAGAACCAATATAGCATTGAATACACAAAGAAAGTTAGAAAACCTCGTAGAGTCCCATACCAGAGAACTTCAACTCAAAAATATTCAGAACGCTGCGGTTGTAGTGATCGACAATAGGAGCCACAAAGTGATCAGTTATATTGGTTCTGCAGACTTCAGGGATTCGGCAGCTGACGGACAGGTCAATGGGGCCGCAGCCGTACGGGAACCTGGCAGTACATTAAAACCTCTCTTATATGGGTTATGCATTGATCAGGGTTTGCTGACACCAAAGATGATGATCGCCGATGTTGCTGTGAACTACGGTGGTTATGCACCTGAAAACTATGACAGGAAATACAACGGATATGTTAGCATGGAATATGCACTTGAACATTCGCTCAATATACCAGCTGTAAGGAGCCTGAGAGCGTTGGGAAAAGATAAAATGATTGGAGCACTGTCTCTTTGTGATTTCACCCAAATCAGAAAAGATGAGAACAAATTGGGCTTGTCAATGATTCTGGGAGGTTGTGGTGCATCACTTGAAGAATTGACAGGCCTGTATGCTGCATTAGCGAACGACGGTATATACATCCGTCCGTCCTACACCCAAAATGACAATAACAGCAAAGAAATCCGGGTGATTAGCTCGGCTGCGGATTTTATGATCAACGAAACCCTTTCGAAGATCAACCGGCCAGATTTCCCACTGAATTGGTCTAGCACAGCCCACCTGCCCAAGATTGCCTGGAAAACAGGGACTTCTTATGGTAGAAAAGATGCCTGGAGCATCGGATACAATAAAAATTATACGGTGGGAATTTGGGTGGGAAATTTTTCGGGGCCGGGCATTCCTGAGCTGAGCGGTGCAAATGTAGCCACCCCGCTTCTTTTCAAAATATTCAATACGATTGATTACGATAATGACGGGGATTGGTACCGGCAGCCCAAAGATTGCAGTATAAGAATGGTATGCGCAGAAACAGGTTTGCCTCCATCCGATCATTGTAATGACCTGATAACGGATTATTTCATACCCTTGGTTTCGCCTTCAGGGAAATGCGACAATATGGAAGAGATAGCAGTGTCGCCGGATGAGAAAATATCCTATTGTAAGAACTGTCTTCCATCAAATGGATACAAAAAGAAACTATACCGAATCATTTCCCCTGAAATGCAGCAATATTTTGATGAGCATCAGATTGCTTATCAAAAGATTCCCCCACATAATCCCGGCTGTGAAATTGTTTTCAAGGAAGGGGCGCCCCTAATCACTTCTCCTTCGAACAAGAATGACTATCTGATCAATAAAAAAGACCCTGAACCATTGCTATTATCCTGTAAGGCGGGGAATGACGTGGCAAAGGTCTATTGGTATATCAACGATCAATTCTATAAAGTTGCAGGGGCAAAGGCAAGACAATTTTTTATTCCTGAAGAAGGACCCGTAAAAATATCCTGTACCGACGATAAGGGAAGGAATCAGGACATCCGGATCAATGTGAGATATGTGAATTTATGAATATACTTTTGCTCATCCTACCTCACCTGGAGAAATGATACCTATCGTCTTCCATTTACCATGATCCAGCCTTAATAAATAGGTAGAGAGCCTACCACATTCATGCTCATCGCATCGATAGTCCAGATCAATGACAGCATATTGAAAATCTTTTGTGAATTCAGGCCGTGAAAAGAAATATACCAGCTTTTCTTCCTGCGGTCTTTTTTCCCATGCGGCGATAGTTTTTTTGATCTTTCTTTCCCTCTGCCTATTTGTAAGTGAATGATCATAGGTCACCGCCCAAGCAGGATTGAGGACTGACCGGATCTGATCAGCGCCAATACAAATGGCTTTATCAATTTTACCGGATATCCAGTAGCTGTCTGCGGAATCCTCGTACACATGCTCGCTCAATTCATTGAGGATATTCAATGGTACCATTTCCTTCAGGGAATACTTGATTAGTTCGTCATAATCAAACCTTTTGAAACGGCATGGATACGCCTCGTTTGATAGATAAAATTTTGAAAAGCCGCTATCGACAGCAAATCTGGAGATTTCGTTTACAAATGCCTCCTTGGATACAATTTGTCCAATAACAACGATCCGGTAAAGCGCAAAAGCGAGACAAAGCCATTTCTTCATCCAGCAATAATCGAAAAAATAAAGTTAAGGGTGATTTAAAATTCAGTTTACTTTATTAACGCTGCCTACGCCACTGACATGTTGGTTTACAGTAGGTGCGTTTCCTTTATAACTTACACTCCCAGCTCCACTTACTTGTGCATCTAGTTTTACGCTGGCAAAAACTTCAGCGCTCCCGGCTCCAGAAATGTCAACCTTCGTGTTTTCCGAAAGCAAGTCAAAGCAATGGGCATGCCCCGCCCCGCTCAATCCGAGATCGACATCTTTTGTTTGACCTTTCAAATCGATCGAGCCGCTCCCGGAAATGTCTGCCGAAAGGCTAGGGGCATCCACTTCCATCTTGATGTCTCCGGCGCCGCTGGCGTGCAATTCAAGATTTTCAGGATTTACGATCTTGGTTTTCCCAATAATATCACAGGCACCGGAAACCTCGATGCTGTTATAAATTGGAGCGGTTATATAGATCCTCATATCGCCTGTGGGCATCAGGTTAAAACCCGGCCGGTCCCGTACAATGATCTTATCGCCCTCTTGAGCGACTTCAATGTATTGTAGGAGATTCTCATCCCCCTCTACTTTCACGGGCTGGATATCCCCTTGAGAAACGTATACATTGATAGAGCCGCTTACCTCCACATTTTTGAATGAGGAGACAGAATGGTCTTCTGTTTTGATGACACCATTACCCCTTACCCGTTTGCCCATCATAAATCTGCAAGAACCCAGTGCCAGGATCAAGACCAGAATCACCCCCAAATATTTAAACATAATTATGGTGGCAGGAAGCCGCAACCCCTTTAGGGTCCCGGAGGAATTGCCTGTTCCTTTTTCCGATTTAAAATAATATTATAAAATGTTTTGTCCTTCGTCATAGTCATAGTACTTGGGTGAAAACCGTTTTGCAAGCTTTTGGAAACCTGGGGATTGTGTATCCCATGTATAAAGCACAAAATTTAGATTTTTATTTTGAATAAGAAAACCAATTTGATCTATTCTTTAACTTCGCACCACGATGGCGGAAAAAATAATCATTGTTGACTTCGGATCACAGTATACCCAACTGATTGCCAGAGCCGTACGCGAGGCCCATGTATTTTGTGAGATCATTCCCTACAACAAGAAAATCGAACCTGACCCTTCTCTTAAAGGAATTATCCTGTCCGGATCGCCTTTTTCAGTCAATGATGCCAACGCCCCAGTGGTCGATATAAAAGGTCTGCACGAGCGCCTTCCAATATTGGGGATCTGCTATGGTGCCCAGTTGACTGCCAAACAATTTGGTGGCCGGGTGGCAAACAGTAGCAAACGCGAATATGGACGCGCCCTCCTTCAAAAAATTCAAGAAAACAGCATATTCAAAGAGGTTACCCAATTGTCTCAGGTCTGGATGAGTCATGCCGATACCATACTTGATTTACCGGCGGGCTTCGAGGTTCTGGCAACAACCGAAAGCATCCCTTTTGCGGCTTTTAAAGAGCAGGGTGAGGGACTCCCGCTTTTTTGTCTTCAGTTCCATCCCGAGGTGTACCATTCAATAGAGGGTAAAAAAATATTGGCCAATTTTTTGGTTGACATCTGCGGGTGTTCTCAAGACTGGACCCCGGCCCACTTCATCAGCGATACGATCCAACGCTTAAAAAAGCAAATTGGAGAGCGCGGAGTAATCATGGCATTAAGCGGAGGGGTAGACTCCACTGTTGCGGCAACCCTTATCCATCGGGCTATTGGTCCGAAATTACACGGGATTTTTGTAGATAATGGAGTGCTGCGTAAAAACGAATTCAAGGATGTCCTGGAAACATATAAGGATATTGGGCTGGATGTCAAAGGGGTGGATGCAAAAAAATTGTTTTATAAAAAACTCAAGAAGAAAACGGATCCAGAAGCAAAAAGAAAATCGATTGGGAAACTATTTATAAAAATTTTCAGGAAGGAAGCCGAAAGCTTCCAGGACATTGGGTTGCTTGGTCAGGGAACGATATATCCGGATGTGATTGAAAGTGCTTCCGTTCATGGGCCTTCAGCCACTATCAAATCGCATCATAATGTGGGAGGCCTTCCTAAAAAAATGAAGCTGGAACTCGTAGAACCGTTGAGGTTCCTATTCAAGGATGAGGTAAGAGTTGTTGGAAAGGAATTGGGTATTCCAGATGCGATTCTTCAGAGGCACCCCTTTCCAGGGCCTGGCCTGGCAATACGTATTTTGGGTCCTGTAACAGAAGAAAAGGTGTTATTGCTCCAGGAAGCGGATCATATTTTTATTCAAGGCCTAAAGGACCGGGGATTATACGCCAGCGTGTGGCAGGCCGGAACCATATTGCTCCCTGTAAAAAGTGTTGGTGTAATGGGAGATGAAAGAACATACGAATTTACAGTGGCATTAAGGGCTGTGACTTCTGTTGATGGAATGACAGCTGACTGGGCCCATCTCCCCTATCATTTTCTCGCTGATATTTCCAGCTCAATCATTAACCAGGTAAAAGGAATTAACCGGGTTGTATACGATGTCAGCAGCAAACCACCAGCGACTATTGAATGGGAATAATTTTAGACTATGAAACTCCTGACGCCTTTTTATTTTGCATGTATCCTGGTGATTTTCTCATCTACCGCCCAGGCGCAGACGGATTCCACTGCCAAACGTCATCGCATAGCCTTGTTTATTCCACTCTATTTGGATTCCGCTTTTGATGAATCCGGCAATTACCGGTATGACAAGATTTTCCCAAAGTTCATAAACCCTGGCCTCGAATTTTACGAAGGAGTGCAACTTGCCCTTGATTCACTGCAAAAGGAGAAAGTAAACCTTGACATACGAGTATATGATACCCGGGCTGCGAAGATGAATATTTCGCAAATTGTCCAAGATCCCGATTTTCAACAAACGGAATTAATTATCGGACACGTCATTCCTTCCGAACTAAGGGAACTGGCTGTTGCGGCTGCACACCAAAATATCCCATTCATAAATGTCAATTATCCGAATGACGGAGGGATTAACAACAATCCGGATTTTGTAATCTTGAATTCTACTTTGCGGACCCATTGCGAAAGCATTTATAGATTTATTCAAAGGAATTATTCACTTAACTCCATATATGTTTTCCGGAAAAAAGGGGTTCAGGAAGACCGTTTGCAAAACTATTTCCAGGAGATCGAAAACAATACAGCTTCTGTTCCACTGAAGCTTAAATTCGTAACGCTTGACGAACCTGTTGATCCGAAGAAGCTCATATCTTTTTTGGACAGCACCAGAAAAACTATTTGTGTCGTAGGGAGCCTTGATGAGAATTTCGGGAAAAATATCTGCATGCAACTTGCTGCCGTAAATAAGACATATATCACAAAAATTATCGGGATGCCGACCTGGGACAATATTGATTTTTCTCAGCCGGAATATGCTGACCAGGAAATTTATTATACCACACCCTTCTATACTAACCCGGGTGACAGTCTCGTTGCATCAATCCAGCAATATTTCAAAATCAGATTTTTTTCCCGCCCAAGTGACATGGTTTTCCGAGGATATGAAACTGTTTATATATTTTCAAAATTGCTGCAGGAGTACGGCAGCAATCTCAGCAGCAATATTGGCTCTAAAAAATACAAACTGTTTAACGATTTCGATATTCAGCCTGTTTTTCTAAATAAAAAGAACATGACTCTGGATTATTTTGAAAACAAGAAATTGTACTTCATCAAAAAGGTCAATGGGAATATAGTAGCTGTATATTGAATTGCCCCATTCTGTAAATTTGCAGGGTGAATCTACTTAGTTTTACCGATAGCGGGATCTTTTGTCCGCAAGGCAAATTTTACATCGATCCTTGGCGTCCAGTCGATAATGCGGTCATTACCCATGCCCACAGTGATCATGCCAGAGCAGGAAGCAACACCTATTTGTGCCACCATTTTACAAAGCCCCTGCTTCAACTTCGTTTAGGGAATAATAATTACCAGACGCTGGAATGGGGAGAACCCTTTTTTAAAAATGGCGTCAGGATAAGCTTGCATCCGGCTGGTCATATTATCGGGTCCTCTCAAGTTAGAGTCGAATACAAGGATGAAATATGGGTCGTGAGTGGAGACTATAAAACGGAGGATGATGGAATCAGCGGAAATTTCGAACCTGTTCGATGCCACGTATTTATAACCGAATCTACATTTGGCCTTCCCATTTACGATTGGAAAACCCAAAAAAAGATCTATGCCGATATTCAAAATTGGGTTCTTGACAACCAAAGGGATGGAGAAGGGTCTTTGCTGATCGGTTATAGCATTGGGAAAGCGCAACGCCTTTTGGCATGCCTTTCGGACTTTCTTCCAGCTGTCTATTTGCACGGGGCTGTCTGGAATGTACAGCAAGCCCTGATAGGAGCGGGCATCAAATTACCTGCAGGGATTAGAATTACCCCTGAAATGAGCAAAGCGTCGCTGAAAACTGCAGTTGTCATCGCCCCGCCAGGTACAGAAGATTCCCCATGGATGAAGCGATTTTCTCCTTATAAAATTGGTTTATGCAGTGGATGGATGCAGGTCCGGGGAAATATAAGAAGAAGTAATGTCGATGCAGGTTTTGCGCTTAGTGACCATGCGGACTGGAGAGGATTACTCCAGGCGATTAAATCCACGGGTGCTGAAAGGGTTTTTGCCACCCATGGCTTTCAATCCGCATTGAGCCGATATCTCACGGAAAATGGGATAAAGGCATCGGAAGTAAAAACTGAATTTGGAGAAGAAGAAATTCGTGAGAATAATGAACACAGATCCTAAGGAAGAGACTCTCAAAAAACCTGGGCAATTTGGTCCGGCAGGATTTCGGCTCTTTGCCGAACTGGTAACTGAATTGGGTGAGGCTACCAAAACAAACGACAAACTCGACCGATTAGCTAATTATTTTGCAACCGCTATTGATAAGGACAAAGTATGGGTAATTGCACTTTTTACCGGACGTCGACCAAAGAGGGCCATCAATGCCACCCAATTGAGGGATTGGTGTATGGAAATGACTTCAATGCCGGAATGGCTTTTTGAGGAATGCTATCAGACAGTAGGGGATTTGGCAGAAACGATTGCCCTTTTGTTGCCTGCTTGTGGGTCTAAGTCCCAAACCGAACCGCTTTACTATTATCTCGAACTTTTGATTAGCTTGGAGGGTCAAACTGAAGAAATCCGGAAAAAGACCATTTTAGAGGCATGGAATACCATGGAACGGGTCGAACGGTTTGTTTTTAACAAATTGATCACGGGGGGTTTTAGAATCGGCGTTTCTCAAACCCTGATGGTTAAGGCCCTAGCAAGATCGAAAAATCTTGAGCCATCTTTGATCGCCCATCGGATTACTGGAAATTGGGATCCATCCAGCTCGAATTTTGAAGACCTGTTGAGTGAAACGGGAACGGGAGTTGATTATTCTAAACCATATCCCTTTTACCTGACATATGCACTGGACGAAGATTGGTCTGCATTAGGAGGGCCCGGAGAATGGCAGGCTGAGTGGAAATGGGATGGTATCCGTGGACAATTGATCAAAAGGAACGGGCAATTATTTGTTTGGAGCAGAGGTGAGGAGTTGTTGACCAATAAATTCCCAGAATACATTCCCCTCCAGAATGTATTAGCGGACGGAATGGTAATTGACGGCGAGATCATTTGCCTTTCGGCTAATTTAACAGATATCTCGGTTCTCAAACCGTTGCCCTTTGCGCTACTGCAGACCCGGATTGGGAGAAAAAATACCAGCAAAAAGCAATTAATTGAAGCTCCAGTGGGATTCATCGCCTATGATTTGCTTGAATATAAGGGCGTGGATTTCAGAGAATATCCATTGTCGGAACGAAGAAGGACCTTAGAAGAAGTGGTGGCCTGGGTCAACCATCCTGTTTTAAAATTGTCTCCCATTATTCCTTTCGATACTTGGGAAGCTTTAAGGAATTTCCATAGACAATCCAGAGAAATGGGATCTGAAGGCATCATGCTAAAAAGAAAAAATTCAGTATACCAAGCTGGAAGGAAGAGGGGTGATTGGTGGAAATGGAAAATCGATCCGCTGGTGATTGACGCCGTTATGATTTATGCCCAGAAAGGGCATGGGCGTAGAAGTAATTTATATACCGATTACACATTTGCAGTTAGTGATTCAAATGGCTTGATCCCGTTTGCAAAGGCCTATTCGGGTCTGACAGATAAAGAAATTGAAGAAGTAGATCAATTTGTGAAATCGAATTCCCTGGAAAGATTTGGACCAGTAAGGACCGTTAAACCTGCCTTGGTTTTTGAAATCGCTTTTGAGGGAATTGCTTCATCCAAGCGGCATAAATCGGGAATATCCCTTCGATTTCCACGTATCAACCGATGGAGAAGAGATAAGTCGCTAAGTGAAATCAATTCCCTGGATGATCTTAAAAAGATGCTGGAGGTTTACCAAAGCGGGCGGGATTAAATTAATTTGGATCTAGAATCAATGAGCTCAAGTATGTGGCAAAGGGTTCTGATAAACCGGTAAATAAACCATTTATATGAGGAAACTCATTGTGCTTATCCTGTTGGTAATAACTATTGGCGCATTAACTGGCTCCATATTTCCCTTTTTGGGGGAAGAACCAAAATACATTCCGCCCAGCCCACAGCGCAAGGGAAATCCAGATTCAGGATATAATTATCTCGTTAATGGTGACTATTTAAAAAGTGGCATTCCTTACGCATATTTTAAACTGGGATTTGGGAATACCCCCAAAATCTACATTCAGCGAACGGGAATGAATAATAGTGTGGGATATGAATACACCGTGGTAAGATCTCCGAATGGGGAAAATGTGGTAGCTCCCAATTGTTTGCAATGTCATGCCCAGGTCCTTGATGGCAAGCTCTATATCGGGCTGGGTAATACGATAATCGATTTTTCTTCATCCCAGAAACTGGATCCAAAAAAAGCAGAGGCGCTTGAGGCTTATTTGTATAAGTCCAACACCCGTGAATATGATGCAGCTGAACCTTTTTTAAAAGTGGTAAAGACAATTGGCGGCCAATTAAATACGAAGGTAAGGGGCGTAAATGCAGCTGACCGTCTGGCAGCATTGTTGGCGGCGCACCGCGATCCCAATAGTTTCAAATGGAATCCAATAGCAACTTTAAGAATTCCTGATGAAGTGATTCCCACCGATACTCCGCCATGGTGGATATTAAAAAAGAAACATGCCATGTTTTACAATGGTTTTGGCCGAGGCGATTTTGGGAGATTTTTGATGGCTTCAAATCTATTGACTGTGAACGACACTGCGGAATCAAAGGAGGTAGACAGCCACTTTAATGATGTCCTTGCTTTTATTAATTCATTGAAGCCCCCAAAATATCCATTTCCCATAAACAAACAGCTAGTAGAAAAAGGAGGGGTCATATACGTCAGGAATTGTGCAAAGTGCCACGGCAATTATGGCGCGGAAGACTATTATCCCAACCTTCTGATTCCAGAATCCATCATTGGAACGGATTCATTACTGTTGACCAGCAATTACCAAAATGAGCAGTTTGTACATTGGTTTAATGGAAGCTGGTTCGCCAAAGGTGATCATCCTGCAAGACTGGAGCCTTTCTACGGTTTTATCGCACCTCCTCTTGATGGGATCTGGATCACCTCACCCTATTTGCACAATGGTTCGGTTCCCAGTCTTGAAGCTGTTTTGAACAGTAGAATCCGGCCAAAATACTGGGTACGGGATTTTACCAATCCTCAATATGATTACGATAAAGCAGGCTGGAAATATAAATCACTTGATTCATCAAGCGGCATATCCGTTTATAATACAACTCTTCCTGGATATGGAAATTATGGACATAATTTCGGTGACCATTTGACTCCTGCCGAAAGAAAGGCGGTTGTAGAATACCTGAAGACCCTGTAAAACTAGATTGATACCTTGGAAAAAAGATAATACGATGCCCAATATTATTTATATCGCGACCAGCATTGATGGATATATTGCCAGAGAGGATGGAAACATGGATTGGCTGATGAAATTACCAAACCCAGAGAAAAGTGACTATGGCTTCTCCATTTTTCTTAATAGACTGGATGCCATGATCATGGGCAGGAAGACATTTGAAACAATATTAGGATTTAGCCAATGGCCTTACGTCAGGCAAATACCCTTGTTTGTATTGACCAATTCATTGGATAGATTACCATTGGGATTACCGGTAAAAGCAGAAATCGTCAACGGCGCATTGACTGGCATATTAAATTCACTTAATGGAAGAGGTCTCCATTCGATATATATTGACGGTGGTGTGACGATTCAGGGGTTTCTTAAAGAAGATTTGATAGATGAAATGACGATAACCAGGATTCCGGTTCTTTTAGGTACTGGAATTCCTTTGTTTGATAAGAATGCGTTGGAACTTGAATTCGACCATGTAGAAACAAAAATATTTAACAATATGCTGGTAAGAAGTAAATATCTTAGAAAGCGATAATCAGCAGGTCTTTGCATGAACCTTTTCCAGAGCTTTGAAACGGATGAATGGCATTTGCAACCGAGATAGGAGCAGGAGTCATGCTCCTCTGTTTGTTTGACATCCAGTTGCCTATTCCGCCGCACATTTTTGATTGACATGCTCTGAAGCAATTGGAATTCAATTTTAGATAGAACAGTTAACAATTGAAAGAAGATCTTAAGAATACCAGGGGTTATCAAATTATCACGGCTTGGCTTAAGTCGCGGGGTCAGCATGCTTTTTCGTTCCAGGAAGAGACATGGCAACACATAATTTCAGGTAATAGTGGACTGGTTAACGCACCTACAGGATGCGGCAAGACATTCTCTGTTTTTTTGGGGGCTATAATAGATTTCATTAACAATCATCCCGCTGATTATAGAGCTAGGTCGAAAAGTGGATTACTTATGTTGTGGATTACTCCTCTGAGGGCCCTGGCCAAGGACCTTGGCCGGGCAATGGAAGAAGTTATTTTGGAGCTGGGTATGGCTTGGAAAATTGGCATCCGCAATGGTGATACTGACGTGAGTGAAAGGCAAAAACAAAAGCGGCAAATGCCCGAAGTACTCATCATCACACCGGAGAGTCTACACCTCTTACTGGCACAAAAGGGATATCCTGAAATTTTTGGATGGCTAAGAATAATTGCCGTAGATGAATGGCATGAATTACTCGGTAGTAAAAGGGGCGTGCAAGTGGAACTGGCCATTTCCAGACTTGTGTCGCCTGCCATTTTCAAAGGTTCTGATTTGGCCCTTTCAATTTCCCTTTGGGGAATATCAGCTACTATCGGTAATCTAAATCAGGCCATGGAAGTATTATTATCGCCCCTCTTCGGCGGGAAAGAGGCTATTGCCCAAGGTAAACTCGTAAAGGCCAGAGAAAAGAAAAATATCAAAATAGAGTCTATCATTCCCGATGAAATTGAAAAATATCCATGGGCAGGTCATCTTGGCATAAGGCTGATTGATAAAGTCATACCCATTTTACTTAAGAGCAGGACAACACTGATTTTTATCAATACCCGCGGGATGAGCGAGCAATGGTACCAGGCCTTGCTGCGAGTTTGTCCTGATCTGGCTGGGTCGATCGCACTGCATCATGGGTCGATTGATATGGAACTTCGAAGCTGGGTGGAAGATTCTTTGCATTCGGGAAGACTAAAAGCCGTGGTTTGCACGGCAAGCCTTGATCTAGGTGTCGATTTTCGGCCGGTGGAAACTGTGATTCAGGTAGGCTCCCCCAAAGGAGTGGCCAGATTCCTGCAAAGGGCTGGGCGAAGCGGGCACCAGCCAGGTGAAACAAGTCACATTTATTTCCTTCCTACCCATTCGCTGGAGCTAGTCGAGGCCGCAGCACTCAAATCTGCTATGGATCTTGATTTTATCGAAAGCAGGGAACCCATGTTGATGTGCTTTGACGTATTGATTCAATTTCTTTCTACCCTTGCTATTTCGGATGGCTTCTATCCAGGGGAGATTTTTAAAGAAATCAAGTCAACCTATTGCTATCGCGAAATGACAGAAGAAGAATGGGAAAGGGTTCTTCACTTCATCACGGAGGGGGGTTCGGCTTTGCAGCAATACGATGAGTTTAAAAAGGTGGAGATCATTGATGGTCTTTATAAAATAAATGGCCGCCGGGTTGCTATGCGTCACCGACTCCATATCGGCACAATCGTCAGTGATTCCATGATGAAGGTAAAAATGCTCAGCGGAGGTTTTGTCGGCGTCATTGAAGAATATTTTATTTCCAGGCTCCAGCCAGGCGACGTCTTTACCCTTGCAGGCAGGAATCTTGAATTCATCATGATTAAAGATATGACAGCCCTTGTTCGCCGGTCAAACGCAAAGAAGTCGATTGTTCCCAGTTGGCAAGGGGGACGGATGCCGCTTTCTGCGAATCTAGGGCTGATGCTCAGAAAAAAATTTAACGAAGCGCTAAATCCCTTATCCAACAATAGGCCCGCTGATCATCATAGGGATCGGTCTGGACCTTCAGATATTGAGCTCCAAGTTTTAGAACCTCTTTTTTTGTTGCAACAGGAATTGTCACATATTCCCAGAGAAAGCGAATTGCTTATCGAACAAATAGAAAATAAAGATGGTTTTCATCTTTTTGTTTATCCATTTGAAGGCAGACTTGTTCATGAGGCAATGGCAGCTTTATTGGCTTACCGGATAAGTCAAACGGCCCCGATCAGCTTTTCTTTTGCCATGAATGATTATGGTTTCGAACTGCTCAGCGATCGCCCCATTCCGGTAGATGACCTCAATGTGTATGAACTCTTCTCATTACGCAATCTGAATTCGGATATCCAGCGTAGCGTCAACAGTGCCGAAATGGCCAGACGGAAATTCAGGGATGTCGCTGTCATCGGAGGATTAATCTTCCAGGGCTATCCCGGAGAACAAAAAAAGGCCCGGCATCTTCAGTCTTCTGCTTCGCTGCTATTCAATGTATTCAGTGAATATGATCCGCAGAACCTCTTATTGCGCCAGGCCTATCACGAAGTAATGGAACAACAAATGGAAGAGCATCGACTCCGCGATATGTTGGAACGTATCCAAAACAGCAGGATCGTGATCAGCTTCCCACAGAAGCTAACCCCATTCTGTTTCCCACTTAAAGTGGACAGTATGCGTGAGAATCTAAGTTCGGAAAAACTGGAAGACCGGATAAAACGTATGCAATTACAATTGACGAAATAATATTAACTCTTTGTAACTGGTACCGAAATATCAACTTTAAAAACGCTTGCGCCATGTGCAGGCTCGGCCGTATTGATGTTAAAATCCAGCCTGTTAATCTGGAAGCTCGAAATAAAGATTCCGCCTTTATCCGTCTTTGCAAAAGTAAATGGAAGGACAAAATCCTTTTTTACGCCGTGCATATCCAGGCTGCCTTTTGCCTGGTATCCATCTGCAGTTTTGGTAATTTCAGTTGATGTAAAGCTGATTATGGGATATTTGTCTGCGTCAAACCATTTTTCACTTTTAGCATGTGTGTTTTTCATGCCATTCCCAGTATTTATGGAGGCTACATCAATTGTCACATCAAATTTAGAACTGGCCAAATTATTTTCATCAAAGCTCACCGTTCCTTTCAATCCCTGGAAAACGCCTGAGGGATCATCGCTCGTAAATTTAATTGCATAATCGTCGCTGATCTTCCAATCAGTTGAACGAATGAGCGTAAAAGCAGAAGCCAGGATAATCGCCACTGCGACAATGGGATAAGTTAACCTTTTCATGATTTAATTGATTTTAAATATAAGAAATTATGTTTTTCAAAACCGAACATTTCTTGCCCGGTATTTTACAGTCTGCAAAGCTATCGAATCCGGCAATATCCGTACCAACAATTGCGGCAATTCTCAAAAAAAATGCTACCAATAATCACATTCATATCTCTTTCCGGCCTGTTATTATACTAATTGCTTCCCGGTAACTATGGCTCACCGGGACTTCGAGTTCACCGAGAAATACGCTATTTTTTCGGATAGCCGTAACCTGATCGACAGAAATGATATAAGACTTATGGATCCTTATAAAACGGGAAACCGGAAGCTGGTCTTCTATTGTTCCCACATTCATCCGGGTGATAATGGGTCTGGTGCTTTTGAGATGAATCTTAATATAATCCCTTAGCCCTTCAATATACAGGATATCCGCAAAATCAATTTTCACCAAACTGTAATCTGCATTGATAAAGAAATAGTCCTTATCTCTTTCTTTGGCTTTATCGATGTGTTTAGTTTTTAATTGTTGCAATTCCAGGGCTTTGTTGCAGGCCTTTATAAAACGCTCCAGAGCCACGGGTTTCACCAGATAATCAATCACATCCAGGCCGTAGCCTTCCAGGGCGTATTTTTCATAAGCAGTAACCAGTATAATCATTGGTTTCTGTCGGATACTCTGAATCAGCTGAAGACCGGTGAGTCCTGGCATCTGGATATCAAGGAAAACGAGGTCAATATCTTGTTCTTCAAGGGCTTTTATTGCTTCGACCGCGCTCCTGCACTTAGCTACAAGTTGCAGATAGCTAAGCTTACTGATGTTGTCAGCCAGTAATTCCAGCGCCAGTTTTTCGTCATCAACAGCTATGCATTTTAGCATTAATGAAGTTTTAATTGTAATGAAACGATGAACCAATTATCTTCCTGGGAAATCAATAAACTTTGTTCTTTTCCATAGAGCAGATTCAACCTTCTTTTGACGTTTGCCAGACCAATCCCGGTGGTGCTATCCTTGGTTTCAGAGGATGTTTCGTTATATTTATTTTGAACTGAAAAATGAAGTATGTTTTTTTCAGTCCTCAAGCGGATATTGATCTCTGGATCTTCGATCATCCCTATGCCGTGCTTAAAGGCGTTTTCTACAAAAGGAATCAGGAGCATGGGCTCTAGAAAATATTGATCATCTCCTATATCAATGGATACCCGGACGGCCACCGAATCTTCAAACCGCTGAATTTGAAGATCAATATAGCTCTGCAGATACTCAATTTCGGTCTTTAGCGTCGCTTTTTGCTCATTGGTTTCATAAAGCATATAACGCATTAAGGAAGAGAGCTTGATGACAGTAGGCTCGAGTAGTTCTGATTTTGTACGGGCAAGGGCAACAATATTGTTCAGGACGTTAAACATGAAATGTGGACTTATCTGGGATCTCAGGAATGATAATTCGGTCTTAAGATTCTCCTCCTGTTTCTCTTTTTCTATTTTTTCATTCCTGATTCGATCCCCGATCATCTGATAAATCGAACTCACAGCAACAGTCAGGAGGAATGTCGGTAGATTAAAACTGGCTGAACGAATAAAAATAAATTGCCTATTCAGATGTAAGAGTAAAAAAAATAAACCATGGATGGCGATAATTACAAAGAAAATAGCAATCAGCAAGAGGCAGTAGAAAACATATTTTTTTTTGTAAATAAACCCCGGAAAAAGGACAAAAGCATTCAGATAAAACAAGCCGGCGAATAGGAAATTAGTAAAAGTATTCAGGTAAAAAAAAGTGGAAGCGCCTTTATCCTCATTTGCATGATGGTTATCGTAAGGTGAACTCAACAAATAAGGCAACGAAAAAATGATCATCCATGCCGCCAGGTGGAGAACGACTTTTACCCAGGGAATGGAATACCAGACTTGTTTCATTGGGTGAAATTGCGATTAAAAAACAGATCATTTGCTATTCTCTATAAATGTTGCGGCGAAATGGAACTATTTCTCGACAAAATGGTTTGGAAGGATTGCAGAAAGAAAAAAAACAGCTTTACGGTCCCTCAATTTGCGCGCGTGGAAGGGGACAGCTTGCATTTTCCAAAATTCAATTCAGGGATAAAAATCAACCTGCATCGAAGCCTTCAGGGAGAAATCAGGCGATGTACCCTTAGCCGAACACCGA